>Ga0209395_1003405_pt1 | contig 19698 bp, 17 predicted proteins | sample GOMGulsemesocosm_3_FD_184635 | JGI IMG/M metagenome (GOLD analysis project Ga0209395, IMG submission 184635) | Methane-oxidizing microbial communities from mesocosms in the Gulf of Mexico - GOM9D Gulf of Mexico (SPAdes) (version 2) | ecosystem: Environmental > Aquatic > Marine > Cold seeps... | reverse complement strand
ATAAAACCAAATCTTTCGATTTAATTTAATGTTCACAATTACATTGATATAATTTTTGGTCATTATATCTCTGCAAGTGCTCACACAGATTGCTTGAATAAATTGTTAAAGAGCATACTGAGCGGCCATTGCCGTGTCAGTGGGATGCATTATAGATAACAGAGTTTCATTGGCAAGTGATTTACTAAACTTTATGACACTTTCACTTAATTAGACTAAAAAACACTCAAAAAGTGACATTTTAAGACTTTTTAGTCGTGAACAATGACAAAATAGTCCTTATATAGAAGATAACCGCCGCTAACAACGAGATCTGCATCATATAATGATAGAAATAGTCACTAATCTACGTAATAACTCTAAACATCGATAAACAAAGCTATATTCATATAACTGTCATCTTTCGCTTTTACACTGCAATGCATCAATATAGATAGCTTATCAGGATGATGACCTTGCGTATTACAACTCTTTCTAGGATCAGTTCCCTTACTTTAATCTGCCTTTCACTCTTAATGACCTATACCCTTTACGGTAGCCACCAACAGCTTAATCGTCTTGATCACCAAAACTCGATGTTTGCGCGAATGAAAGAACAAGTCACGATTAAATTAAACCACTCGATCTCAGATTATTTACAACAAGGTAATACTGCCGATTTACAGCAGTCCGAACAAATTATCAGTCAGTTGATCAATTCACTTCAGCAACTGGCCAGTGCCATTGATACCACAACATTAAGCAAAGAACTCAATCAATTTGCAAGTCTCGTTGAAGGACCTTTACGGTCATCGGGTAAATTCGCCTCTGATAATTTTCAGTTATTGAATTTTAACGAAAAAGAACTGGCGGACAATTTATCGCTATTAAAGCGTCGGTTATTAGAAAGTGAGATACCGTTACGTCAACAAGATCTCGTTCTAATTAGTGATATACAAGCAACTCTCGCCCACTTGGTCAATCAGCGTCAACGCTATTTTAATCAGTTACAAGCATCGCAATGGAAAGAATTATTACTCGTAGTGAAAGAAACAGGTCTACTGATTAACGAATTGTCTCAATTGAGTCGTTATGACACCAGCACTAAACTTACGATTGAGGACGATAACTTCTTAAATGACGAAGAAGATGAAGAAACTATTTTAATAGTTGATATTACCAATGAACTAAACAGTCTTATTAGTCGTTATCCAAAAGAACTATTGAATACTAAAATCGTTATTTCTGAGCAAACACATAACCAACAACTCGTTTTAACGGCAATCAGTAATATTCAAGCCGCTATCTTAGCATTAGAGAAACCCGTTAATGACTATGCCAACGCACAAAGACAAAACACCTATTTATACCTTGCCGTGATCGCTCTCAGTTTGATCTTACTTGGTATTAGTTTGTTTTATGCTCAGAAATATTGGGTCGTAAAACCGTTAATTAAGCTAGATAGAGCCCTTGCCTCTTTAGTGGAAAGTAATACCCGTGAACGTCTGACCTTTGCCGATCATAAAAGTGAAATAGGTTTAATCGCCTTACATTTTAACCAGCTGCTTGATAACGTTAAACAAGAGCAAGTTGCTAAACTTAATCAAGTGGAGCAAGTAACACATGCATTAAATTCACTGCAAGATGACTTCCAATCTATTAGCCAATACTCACAAGCCAGCAGTGGTACCATTGGAGACATAAGTAGTGGCGTCTCAGCAATTAATGCATTAGCACAGAAAATTGATACCGAGACCCAGTCGGTGCACGACTTAACCCAGCAAACCAATCAAAAAATGCATAATGCAGCGAGTCAGATTATCGATTTCAGCTCAGCGACTCAGCAGACTAAGCAAGCGGGGTCTGACAGTTTAAAAGCCATTAAAACCTTAAATACCAACATGGAAAATGTCGAAACCATAGTCGCCTCAATTCATCATATCGCTGATCAAACCAATTTATTGGCACTCAACGCGGCAATTGAAGCAGCACGGGCGGGTGAGAAAGGGCGTGGTTTTGCAGTCGTTGCCGACGAAGTGCGTAATTTATCGAAAAAAACCCAGCAAGCACTGGAACAAATCAGCATTTTTCTAACTCAATTAAATAGTTCGAGCACATCACTCGAACATGAAGTTGTGCATATCGCAGAACGCTGCCAACAACAGTTAGATAATGCACAGGACATGCACAAACAAATTAATAGCGTCATTCAGCAATCTGAACAATCACAACAAAACGCAGCTAATAGTCGTCATAATACTCATCAGCAAGTCAGCCATATTAGTATCGTAAATGATCAAATGCAGGCGCTGAAAAATCACAGTGAAGATACCCGTCATAAAACTCAGTCAGCACAGCAACAAGTTTCAGAACAAGTGAAGCAAATATTAAGTATTTTTGCATAATAATTAGAAACTTGAACCCGGTGTATCCAGAAATGCCAATTCTTCGGCGGTAGATTTTCGCCCAAGAATATCATTACGATGAGGATAGCGCCCGAACTGTTCAATAATCGCTTGATGCTTTAATTCAAACTCAAGATTAGTTTGAATATCATTTTCTTTGTATAAAAATATCGCTTGCTGATGGATCACTGATGATTCACTATGCATAAAAGGTAAGTACAAGAAACTACATTGTAGTTGGGTTAACTCACGATCAGCACCGCAAGCTATCGCTTCTTGTGCAAGCGCTAATGCCATACCGTCATGAGCAAAAGCGCCTGCGGTGTCTCGGTACATATTCCTCGAAAATTGATCCAAAACGATAATTTCAGCTAACCGCCCTTCTGCACTTCGACGCCAGTGAAATAACTCCCCGGCAATTGCACGTTTATGTAACTCACTAAAACGGGTTAAAATTGTTTGATCAAACTCAATATCTTTAACCCACCATTTTGCTGGATTAATCTCTTCAAACCAAAACTTAATCACTTCTTTATGCATAGCTAAACCCATCTCCGATGATCCCACCAATTGAGTATAGATTAACGCGAATCACTGAGCCCATTTGATAACGACACCTAGATCTCAATTCTCACATTTACGTGCAGTTTTATTATGTATTTCTAGCGCATGATACAACTTAGGTCTAACGACTGAATTGACGAAAACCGAATACTTAATGTACTCGGTTTTTTATTCTCATTTGAACGACCTATTTACATGGTGTAGAAATAGTATATTTGCGATTTCATCCGAATAATAACACCGCGAATAACATCTAAGAAACCAAGAAACGCAATGGGTTTCACACCACTGATCCAGGCTAAACCAACAGCGCCAACAGGAATGTCATAATCCTCGATTTCAATCAGTTTTAGACGTACAAAATGATGTTTATTCATTACATTCAGTCCCGTGGTAACTCGAACCGAGGTTTCTCTTGCCAGCAATGAACCTTGCGCTTCGCCTGTCGCTTCTATAATCCCTTCTACTTCCGCAGCAAAAATATGACCAGGGTAAACCGCAGACGCAAACTCTGCACCTTGGCCAACTTTGATATTGCGAATGGCTTGGTGGTTAACACGCATTAGTACGTATTTTTCTTTGGTATACATTTGAATACGCGGCATCGCACCTATGTATTGACCTTCACGAATAATAAAATTTGTTAAATAACCATCGGCTGGCGCATACACACGGGTATTTTCTAAATTCCACAGTGCTTGTGCGTACACTGCGGTTTGATTGGCTAAATCAGCTTTACGACTATTCACAGCATGTTTGGATTTGATAGTATTAAGCTGGGCTTGTTGTGCACTTAGTAGTAATTTTTCAGCTTGAGATTGCAACACTGTCAATTTAGCTTCCGCAACTTGTACCGCAGTTTTCTGCTCATCTAACTTACTTTCAGTGATGGTAAATGCAGCCACTTTGTTTTGATCAATATAGCGCTGCAATGTCGTCTTCTTCCAATTCATATCGACGTCTATTTCAGCTTGTTGATCGAGGTTGATCTTTATCTCTTTATTCGAGATCGCGTATTTAGATTCATTAATACGCACATCATCTAATGACGATGTTAACGCAACTTCAGCACTCTTCACTTGCGCAGCAGACTTATTCAGTGCGATCTGATAAACCTGATCTTCAAGTTCATAAATAAGTTGACCTTTAGTGACAGCCTGATTCGGCTTCACATAGATCTTTTTAATATTGCCGGTCACCTGCGTTGAACCCGGACGTAACTGAATATGTGGCGATTGCACTAATGAACCACCCGATAAATCCATCGGTGTATAAGTAATTAACCCAACCCAGACGAATAACAACCACCCAGAGCCACCTATATAGGCAAAGCTCTTAGAATATTTATTCCATGGCATCCCGATTAAACGTAATAGATAAATAAGAAATGCCCAGACAGCTAAACCTTCTAACATGAGTTATCCCCCTCTGCTTTCCAAATATCACGTACCTTTGCAATAGCTTGTTCTGCATCGACAAACGCAATAATCACCGCGAGTACCCACACCCAATGCCAAATGAACCCGACCCAAGTTAATGTCGTGATCAGCGTCAATTGTTGATGGCTATTTTTATGTGCATGATGAATAGGAACCTCATGAAACTTCCAAAAGCCAATCCCTGCTGCAGCCACCGTTGCGATAAGTACAACAGCAGCAACAATATGTAATCCCGTATTAAAGCCAGTGCCCACAAAGGGCATAGATATTAAACTCACAGGTTAATTCCTCAATTAGCTAGTTCAGTACCTACGAATTAGGCCCTAAATAACAATAATGAATATTGAGCTCGATTATATTCGTGAAAGGAAGTCAAAAGGTACTCGTATAATTGCTAGATTTACACACTGTCACTATTTTTTTATAGCCAAATAGTACGTGGCAAGCCCATAATATATGACTGTAATGAGACGAATTACATATACCTTAAACTTAATAAGGACACTACATATGCGAGCGCTGCCAAAGATGAATGAGGCTGACTTAAGTATCAAACAATTCACCACTAAAATTTCTAATTGGTTATTGGAAAACGATACCGCCGACTTACTGAGTGCTATTGAGTATTCGCTAGCTGCTTTTCTGCCCTATATCCAAGTTCAGCGTATGTCATTGGTTCGCCTAACCCTAGATAACCGCTTTGAAGGTGCACTTGCTGTTGCTGCTCCCGGCTACAAACCCGTATCATTACCAGCACAAGGACTCTACTCCCCCTATTTAGATCAGATAAGTAAAGGCGAGCTCATTATTGCAGAAGGTAATCTGCTCGATATTATCAATCATGATGAATTGCTACTTAAAGAAATGGCTGGAGTTATTGCCCATATTGTCGTCCCCTTCCGTGTGCAAGGCCGAATTTGGGGTGGTATTACAGCTAGCCGCTATATCGAACCAGAGCATTGGAATGAAGATGCCATCACCGGAATAAGTGCTTTTGGCCAGATGCTAGCTTGTACTTACGAACGTTATGCCTATTGGGAAAAGTTACAGCGTAAAAATGAAAAACTCAAATTATTATCACACCATTTAATGGATAGCCAAGAAACCGAGCGTCGACTGTTATCCCGTGAGCTACATGATAATTTTTCACAACGAATGGCGCTATTAACCATTAAAGCATCTTCGCTTTCGCAGACCTTAATTGTCGATAGTGAAAAACAGTCCGCGAGCGCATTACACCATGAGATTCAAGATTTAGCCAAAGATATGCAAGCCTTATCACGATCGTTACATCCTGCAATCTTAGATGATCTCGGTTTAATAACCGCATTAAAAGCGGAATGCCGCCGAATATCTACAATTAAAGATATTGATATACAAACTTTATTCAACTCTATTCCAGCGCTTAATAACGAACTATCCTTAAATCTTTACCGCATATTACAAGAAACATTAAATAACGTTACCAAGCATGCACAAGCATCTGCAGTATTTGTATTGATGCAACACCATGAAGGTAACCTCCACTTTCAAATTATCGACGACGGGATAGGTTGCGATCTAACGTTGAATAAAACAGGTGGGGGGATCGGATTAATTAGCATTCAAGAACGCGCACAATTATTTAACGGTACAGCGGTATTCACGTCTCCAAAAAATGGTGGTTTTATCGTTGATATCATGATCCCTACCTTAAAGGAATATTATGAGTAATATAGTTTTAGCCGATGATCACCTGATTGTAGCGCAAGGCATCGCCAGTATTTTACAACCTGAGCATCAAATTTTAGCAATTGCCAAAGATGGCTTAGAATTGATCAAACTAGTTAAACAACATCAACCAAATTTAGTGATCACCGACATTAGTATGCCAGACATGACTGGGATTGCGGCTATTGCAGCGTTAAAGCGGATTAATAAAACCGTGAAAATAATTTGTCTCACGATGCATGACGAACAAGAATATGCCGAAAGTGCAATGGCAGCAGGCGCAAAAGGTTATGTACTCAAGCACGAAGCGAGCGAGAGCTTAATCGAAGCTGTTAACCAAGTATTAGCGGGGAATGAATATATATCGCCCTCTATCTCAGTAAATACCGATAAACCAAAGCTATCATCTCGTCAAATCAGCGTATTACGTTTATTAGCACAGGGGAAATCCGCACGCCAAGTCGCTGATGAATTATTTATTTCACCGCGCACTGTCGAGTTTCATAAGTATTCAATCATGAAGTTAATCAATACAAAAACCAGTGCCGAGTTAATCCAATATGCACTTAATCATGGATTAATGGATTGAAGCTAGGCAATAAAAAACGTCTTTATTGCCTCTTTATACTGGTTATACCGTCTGCTGTTCCAGCGTTAATTTATCAAAGAATAATCGCGTTTCGGCAATCACCACATGACGTAGACCAATCAAACCAATTAAGTTCGGAATAGCCATTAAGCCATTCACAATATCAGCCAAGATCCAAATCAGGTCCAACTGTAGGAATGCGCCACCAGCCACCAACAATATATAAAAATACTTGTACGGTTTAATGCCTCTCTGACCAAACAGATATTGCACACAACGTTCGCCATAATAATTCCAACCGAGAATCGTGGTAAAGGCAAAAAACACGAGCCCTAAGGTAATGACGTATTGACCAATTAGCGGTGATAAACCCTGCTCAAATGCTAGCGTTGTCATCGCTGCACCGGATGTTTCACCACTCCATACCCCAGTTAACACTAATGTTAGACCTGTCATGGTACAAATAATGATGGTATCAAAGAAGGTGCCAGTCATTGAAATCAGCCCCTGCTTCACACAGGAATCTGTTTTTGCTGCCGCAGCGGCAATCGGAGCACTGCCTAAACCTGACTCATTAGAAAACACACCACGCGCCACACCACTTTGGATAGCCAACATAACTGTCGCACCTAAGAAACCACCAGTTGCCGCTGTTGGAGTAAATGCACTGCTGATCACTAAACCAATTGCATCAGGCACCGCCTCGATATTAAATAATAGAATCAGCAACGATGCCAATACATAACATACAGCCATAACGGGCACAGTACGTTGAGCAATAGCTGAAATAGAGCGAATACCACCTAAGGTCACCATAGCAACCAATACCGTCAGTATCCCCGCAGATAACCACACCGGTATATTAAACGAAATCTGAACTGCATCAGTAATAGCATTCACTTGTGGGAAAGTACCAATACCAAAACACGCCACACCAATACCAAACAGGGCAAAAGCTTTCGCTAGCCAACGACTACCCAAACCATGCTCAAGATAATACATAGGACCGCCCGCCATTTGCCCATTTTCATCAACAACACGGTATTTCACAGCTAATAAACATTCGGCATATTTGGTCGCCATACCAAAAAAGGCCGCCACCCACATCCAGAATAATGCACCGGGACCACCCATTTTAATCGCAGTAGCAACACCGACAATATTACCGGTACCAATTGTGGCAGAAAGTGCAGTACATAACGCCGCAAAGCTACTGATATCACCTTGTTTACTGTCACCTTTGTCTCCAGAGAACAGATATTTTAGTGCTAACGGTAATTTGGTGATTTGTAAAAAACCTAAACGTAAGGTGAGATAGATACCTGTGCCGACCAAAAGTAATAATAATGGCGGACCCCAAATAAAATGATCGATGCTTTGTAGGGTTTCTAATAAAGAAGGTGGTACAGTTTGTAGTAAAGAAAATTGTAAATAGTGCATTAAAAATCATTCCTCGAGAATGTGAATCTGAGGAGGATGTAATTATTCAAGATGGGTAAACGAAGCAAAAAAACCACAGCAAAAGCCACAGCAAAAAGCAGACGTGAAAGTACGCAAAAAAAATAATCCTATCCTCTGTCCTTTGTACCTGAGAGTTTCAACGACATTGTCGCTTTGCTCCTTCGGCGTCCAATTTAATGGATCTCTCCAGAGGCTCGTCCAGTAACAGTCCATGCTTTTTCTTGCGAAATAAAGCGCCTGAAAGATTTACTTCTTCGGCGGGCACATTGGCCACTCTCCTGCTACCTTCATCCGAACTTAGTGTGGATACGAAATAGTGTTAAACACTACACGCAGATAAATACTATCACGTATAACTTCAATAAAAACACAAAAAGCAGTTTTAATGATTAACAATTAATCTTTATTCAAAAAAAAGCCCTGATACTCAGGGCTCCTTTCATTATTCGTTAATGACTATTCATATTTATTGGCTGACGCTTAGCTCATTATCAACCACACTTATCTTAATCTGTTTACCCGGTATTACTTCGCCCGCCAAAATAGCATTGGCTAATCGATTCTCGATCTGCTTTTGCAATACGCGTTTTAACGGTCGGGCACCAAATAAGGGATCGAACCCGGCTTCCGCTAGTTTTGCTAATGCACCAGAGGTGATCGACAAACTATAACCCAACTGTTTTAGTCTCACTTCTAATGATTTTAACTGGATAGCGGCAATCTTTTCAATGTGGCTACGACCCAGAGGGTGAAATACCACGGTATCATCAATACGGTTGATAAACTCAGGGCGGAAACTTTGCCCAAGTAAGTCTAATAAGCGTAATTTTACCGTATCATAATCATGTTTACCGTATTCCTCTTGAATGATATCCGAACCTAAATTAGACGTCATAATAATAACCGTATTACGGAAATCAACAGTACGTCCCTGACCATCGGTTAAACGACCATCATCCAACACTTGTAATAAAATATTAAAAATATCTGGATGCGCTTTTTCAATTTCATCCAATAAAATCACTGAATAAGGTTTCCGACGTACTGCTTCCGTCAGGTAACCCCCTTCTTCGTAGCCTACATAACCCGGAGGCGCACCAATTAATCTCGCGACTGAATGTTTTTCCATAAACTCAGACATGTCAATACGGATCATGGCTTGGTCTGAATCAAAGATAAAATCAGCTAAGGCTTTGCATACTTCAGTTTTACCAACACCCGTCGGTCCCATAAATAAAAAAGATCCCATCGGACGGTTTGGATCAGCCAACCCAGCACGGCTACGGCGTATCGCATTGGATACCACGCTAATCGCTTCAGCCTGACCTATCACCCGCTGATGTAAGTTATCTTCCATCGCCAGCAGTTTTTCTTTTTCGCCTTCCAACATCCGGTTAACCGGGATTCCCGTCCAACGCGATAAAATATCGGCAATTTCAGCTTCACCGACCTTATGCTTTAACAAGGTCATGTCTTGCATTTCAGCTTGGGCGGCTAAATCCAATTGTTTTTCTAACATTGGAATAGTGCCGTATTGCAGTTCTGACATTTTATTTAAATCACTCGCACGTCTGGCCATATCCAACTCAACACGGGCTTTATCTAACGCTGATTTAATGTGCTTAGTACCAGAAAGCGCAGCTTTTTCAGTCCGCCAGATCTCATCTAATTCGTTAAACTTATCCTGCTTCTCATCCAATTCTTCCGCAATCGTCGATAAACGTTTAATACTGGCGGAATCATCTTCTTTTTCCAACGCCTGCTGCTCAATTTTAAGTTGGATAATACGGCGTTCTAACTTATCTAAGGATTCTGGTTTTGAATCCATCTGTAAACGAATAGACGATGCAGCTTCATCAATCAGATCAATGGCTTTATCAGGCAATTGACGGTCGGAAATATAGCGATGAGATAAGGTCGCAGCCGCTACAATAGCCGGATCAGTAATATCAACGTTATGATGCAGTTCATAACGTGATTTTAAACCACGTAGGATAGCAATGGTATCTTCAACGCTTGGCTCTTCAATCAGTACTTTTTGGAAACGACGTTCAAGTGCAGCATCTTTTTCAATATACTTGCGATATTCATCCAAGGTGGTCGCACCCATACAATGCAATTCTCCACGGGCCAATGCCGGTTTAAGCATATTTCCTGCATCCATCGCGCCCTCACCTTTACCCGCGCCAATCATGGTATGCAGTTCATCAATAAACAGAATAGTTTGGCCTTCGGTTTGCGCCAGCTCTTTGATCACTGATTTTAACCGTTCTTCAAATTCACCTCGATATTTGGCACCTGCAATCAACGCCCCCATATCCAGTGATAACACACGTTTATTCTTTAACCCTTCCGGTACTTCACCATTCACAATTCGCTGTGCTAACCCTTCCGCAATCGCGGTTTTCCCCACCCCTGGTTCACCAATTAATACTGGATTATTTTTAGTACGGCGTTGTAATACTTGGATAGCTCGACGGATCTCGTCATCACGGCCAATCACAGGATCTAGCTTACCGACTTCAGCACGTTCGGTCAGATCTAAAGTATATTTAGTTAAGGCTTCGCGCTGCTCTTCTGCGCCTTGATTATCCACTTTGTCACCACCACGGATCACATCAATCGCTTCTTCGACTTGTTGACGAGTTCCACCAGCTTTACGCAATAAGTCCCCTAAACGCCCTTTATCTTCAACTCCTGCAAGTACAAACATCTCGGAAGAAATAAATTTATCTTTACGTTTTTGGGCATATTTATCGCACAAGTTTAATAGCATATTTAATGCAGACGATAACTGAATATCACCTTGGGTACCTTGCACTTGTGGTAAGCGATCAAGTTCGTCATTCAACTGCCATCGCAGTGAATTGGCATCAATGCCTGCGGCTGTCAATAATGGGCGAATAGAGCTATGGTCTTGGTTTAATAACGCGGTCATCAAGTGTATAGGTTCGATAAATTGATTATCTTTACCCAAAGCAAGTGACTGTGCATCAGAAATAGCCATTTGGAATTTAGTGGTAAGTTGATCTAAGCGCATAACGATGTCCTATCGGTCGTGGCTATAATTATAGTCGTTTAATTGGCTGGGAATATTTAGCAAGGCACTAAAACCCATAGTTATTATCTGGGGGTTATTTATTGAGATTCAAGGTAAATCAAACTTGCCTGGCGACCCGTTTGGCTATCTCGTCGATAAGAATAGAATAAATCAGTTTCACGGTAAGTACAGTGGTCACCACCATAAATATCAGCCGCATTAACCGTTAACGCTTGTAGACGTTGGCGAGCTAATAAATATAAATCTGCTAACCATTTATCACCATCGGCAATAAACGCACAGCTTGCTTGTGGATCATGTGTAATAAAGGCATCACGTACTTCACTGCCTACTTGAAAATGAGCTTGGCTAATTGCTGGACCTAACCACACTAATAGTTCATTGGGTGTAGCAGTAAGCTTCACTATGGTATTTTCAATAATACCATCGAGTAAACCACGCCAACCAGCATGAATAGCAGCAACTTGCGTACCTGCTTTATCGCAAATTAATAGCGGTAAGCAGTCGGCAGTCATCACTAAACAAACTTGCCCCGTCATCTGTGTTACAGACGCATCTGCAGCAGGAAGTTGCTTCGCATTGTGAGATTGCCCCACTAAACTAACAACATCGATACTGTGAGTTTGATTCAACCAATATGGCTGTTGCGGTAAATGAGCAGCGGTCATTAACAACTGCCTATTTTTCCACACCAACTGACTGTCATCTTGCACATGCAGACCTAAATTTAGTCCTGCATAAGGCATATGACTAACGCCCCCCTCACGAGTGCTGCTTAGCGCCTTGATATTACTCGGCGCTGGCCAGTTTGGTTGAATAAAACGAGGCATCATCAATGATTAACTAATGAAATCATCAATCATGTTTAACGCAGTATCTTCACGTAAGATATGAATTAATGTATTCATATCTGACGGACGCTCTGCGCGCCACATCATCATTTCACCTGTTACTGGATGCTCTAATTTCAACATACGTGCGTGTAGTGCCTGACGGCCAAAACCACGTAAAGCCATAATTAGCGTATCTGTTGCATTACCAGGTGGCTTCGGACGACCTGCGTATACCGGATCACCAACAATTGAATGCGTAATGTGAGTCATGTGTACACGAATTTGGTGTGTACGACCCGATTCGAGACGCAGTCTTAGTAACGTATGAGCACGATATTTCTCAGCCACACGGTAATGGGTTTTAGCCGCTTTACCTAATGGGCGAACAGCCATGTGTGTACGTTTAGTTGGATGACGACCGATAGGCTCATCAACAAAACCACCCGCTGTCATAGTACCGCTTACAATCGCTTCATATTCACGTGTAATACGGCGCGCTTGCAATGCAGTTACTAAATGCGTTTGTGCTGGAATTGTTTTCGCAATTACCATCAAGCCAGTTGTGTCTTTATCTAGACGGTGAACAATACCTGCACGTGGTACGTCAATAATGTCAGGATAATGGAATAATAATGCGTTAAGCACTGTACCATCTGGGTTGCCTGCGCCCGGGTGAACAACTAAGCCCGCTGGTTTGTTGATAACAAGAATATCATCATCTTCATAAACGATATTAAGTTTGATATCTTGTGGCTCGTAACGAACTTCTTCGTCAACTTCCGCGTTCAAAATAATCGCGTCACCAAATTGCATTTTTTCGCGTGCTTTAACGACAATTTTGCCATTAATGCTAACAAATCCTGCAAGAATCCATTCTTTCAGACGTGAACGAGAATAATCTTGGAACATCTCGGCTAAAACTTGGTCTAAACGTTGACCGACTTGGTGTTCTGCAACAGCGGCAGAAAGTTCTATATGTTGGCTCATAGGTAGCTGGGACCCTCTTCGGTCCTAATTTTCAGTATAATTACAGGATTCAGGCTATTTTAGCCTTTTATTTTGCTGTAGCATATTAGCTACGTAATTATTTTTAGCATTAAGCAATTTGGAACTTATCCAACCTAATGAAAAAATCAATAAAATTAGCAATAAGTCTATCGCTCGCACTGGTTGTCGCAACAGGTTGTTCTTCAAAATCAGAACCAACTGTACCGGATAAACCAGCCATTGAGCTGTACAGCATCGCCCAACAATCGTTACAAGCGGGTAACTTTGTTTCCGCTATTGAAACGCTTGAAGCGCTTGATACGCGTTATCCATTTGGCCCTCACACAGTACAAGTGCAGTTAGACTTGATCTATGCTTACTACAAGAATAGTGACACTGCACAGGCATTGGCCAATATAGATCGCTTTATTCGCTTAAATCCAAGCCATAAAGACATAGACTATGTCTACTATATGCGTGGACTTACCAATATGGGCGCGGATTATAACCTATTTCATGACCTATTTAATATAGATCGTTCAGATCGAGACCCAAGTTATGCAAATGCAGCCTTCAATGACTTCACGCGCCTGATCAAACGCTACCCAGAAAGTGAGTATGTGGCTGATGCGCAAAAGCGTGCGATTGCAATTAAAAGTCGTCTTGCACGTTATGAATTATCTGCAGCAGAATATTACATGAAGCGTAAAGCCTACATCGCGGCGATCCAGCGTGCACAGTATATTATCGACAACTTTGCAGATACAGAGTCACGAACTGGCGCCTTAAAAGTTATGATTAAAGCGTACGATATTTTAGAACAGCCAACGCTGAAAGCGAATGCCGAAAAAATATTAGCGGTTAACGCGGATTAATGATCAAGGCACCTCACTAACGATTATTAAGACTAAAAATAAAATATAAAAAAACGGCGTCTATGCAAATAGACGCCGTTTTGTTTTCGATTACCGTATAACTGTAGCCAAGTGAAAGCTACTGTACCTGATTACAGCTTACTTGTGGTATGGCTTACTCAATTCACCAACCGCTTCGATGAATACACCTGCTTTTTCAGGTTCAACATCTAAATGGATACCATGACCTAAGTTCATCACGTGACCATTGCCTTTACCAAAACCAGATAAGATCGTGCTTACTTCTTCACGAATACGTTCTGGTGATGCATAAAGCATTGAAGGATCCATATTACCTTGCAGTGCAACTTTATCGCCGACACGGGCTTTAGCTTCTGCAATATCAATTGTCCAATCCAAACCAATCGCATCACAACCTGTTGCAGCGATCTGCTCGATCCATTGACCACCGTTCTTAGTGAACAGTGTCACCGGCACTTTACGGCCATCGTTGAAACGCGTTAAGCCATCAACGATTTTGTGCATGTACTGCAGTGAGAAATCTTTGTAATCTCGTGGCGATAATACACCGCCCCAAGTATCAAATACCATCACAGACTGTGCGCCTGCCGCGATTTGCGCGTTAAGGTAAGTGATAACAGAATCCGCTAACTTATCTAATAATAAGTGTAGCGTCTGTGGCTCAGCGAATGCCATTTTCTTAATTTTAGTGAAAGTTTTAGTACCGCTACCTTCAACCATATAAGTTGCTAACGTCCACGGACTACCAGAAAAACCAATTAGCGGTACTGAACCATCTAGGTTTTTACGAATAGTACGAACTGCGTTCATTACATATTGTAATTCGCCTTCTGGATCTGGAATACCAATCTTGTCTACGTCTGCTTTACATGTAATCGGACGCTCAAACTTAGGACCTTCACCTTCTGAGAAATACAGACCTAAACCCATCGCATCAGGGATAGTTAAGATATCTGAAAATAGAATAGCCGCATCAAGTGGAAAACGGCGTAATGGTTGTAACGTTACTTCACAAGCAAGCTCTGCATTCTTACACAACGACATAAAGTCACCCGCTTCAGCACGCGTTGCTTTGTATTCTGGTAAATAACGGCCTGCTTGACGCATCATCCATACTGGTGTTTGGTCTACCGATTCTTTGGCTAACGCACGTAAATAACGATCATTCTTTAACTCGCTCATATCCTTTCCTGAATTGCGGCTCTAATATGGCGTGATTGTAACATTATTCAACAATTGACAAAATATCTGACGCCATTTTCACCGTTAATTTAACAACAAGTTGATCATAACAGGGGATTAACGCCAAAATATAAAAGATTTAGCCAAGATTACTGACTTAGCGGAGAAAAAAACAACAGCTTTAAATTACCCATAACAACTCACTCAATCTATGTTTCAATTAGCGCAATTAATTTACGCAATTAGTACTAATAGAATCAGAGACCTTAATCACAATTCATTGACAAGCTCTCTCTACAAACCCAAAAATCATTCATAACAAACACTTATGTGCTATGATTAGACATACAACAGTTTCAAATCAGTAATCGTCCATTAGTAGATAAATCTATTACTGTGGTGCTAATTAATCAGGTTTGACCAGATAAAATAGTGTTGACGTTTTACGGTAAAAAATTTAGTAATAGGATACCTTATTTTTTTAAGGGTACATGGAGTAAGTCATATGTTAACCAAATTAGAACAAGCGCAACAAGCTTGGGGCGGCACGCACAACGCCATCGATCATTGGCTAGAAGAGCGACAAACACTGATTGTCGATTATTGCAAACTCGAAGGCTTACCCCCATTTGAAAAAACTGCCGCATTACCCAGCAAAGATGAACTACAAGCCTTCTGCCAAATCTTAATTGATTATTTATCTACGGGTCACTTTGAAGTTTATGACCAGATCGTATCTCAATGTGCAGAATACAGCGCAAAAAGTCTTACCCTCGCACAACAAATCCAACCTAAGATTATATTAACTACAGAAGCACTGGTTGAATTCAATGATAAATACGCTGAAGCAAATCAAGATGACGATACACTTCTGTTGTCTTTAGATAACGATATGTCAAAAGTCGGTGAGCTATTAGAACAACGCTTTGAATTAGAAGATAAGTTGTTATATACCCTATCAACTTATCATCGCGAAGTGGTCGACGCAGAATAAGCACTGTACATTTGATTTAACTCCAGCCAATAAAAAACCCATTCACATCGTCAAATATGAATGGGTTTTTATTTAACAACAGCCACCTAAAAGTAAGCAATTGTATTGTTAATATTCGTTTTATTTCTTATCTTGACCAGCAATTTCTAATAACTCAACTTCAAATACTAATGTTGAATTTGGTGGAATGTCTGCACCCGCACCTTGTGCGCCATAGCCTAATTCAGATGGGATGTATAATTTATACTTACTACCCACGTTCATTAGCGCCACGCCTTCAGTCCAACCAGGGATAACACGATTAAGTGCAAATGTTGCTGGTTCGCCACGTTCAACAGAGCTATCAAAAACGTTACCATTTAATAATGAGCCAGTGTAATGCACTGTTACCGTATCATCTGGTGTTGCTTGCTTGCCTGTACCCGCTGTTAGTACTTCATATTGAAGACCAGATTCAGTCGTGGTAATACCTTCTTTCTTCCCATTTTCAGCAAAGAAATTTTCTGCATCAGCTTCTGCTTTTTCGCTTTCTATACGTGCAGCTTCAGTTGATAGCGTATTCATTTTCTCGTCATACGCTTTTAATACAGTTTGTAATTCTTCATCAGATAACTGCGTAGATTCGTTTAACGCATCAGTAATGCCTTTAACGATAATCTCCTTATCTAATGGTGCACCTAGCTCTTCTTGACGCTTAAGGGGTGCGACCAAGTTGCGCGCAACGATTGAACCGATTGCATAAGCCGCTTGTTGATCTTCAGTGTATGCTTTAATGTCTGTTACTTTTTCTGCTGGAGCTTCTTGTGCTTCTTGACCACATGCCGCTAACAGAGATACTGCTGAAGCGAGTACCGTTACTTTAAAAAATTTTTTCATCGAAATACCTAATTAAAATAATGCAGTGTAATTCCACAACTACGTTCTAAGTTACTTATACCTAATAACTACTTAGTATTATCATAACTATTTGATGCTTCCATACAAGATATTAACAACTATAAATGTAAAAAATGATAAATCATCCAACTTTACTTAATTTTACATCCTATCTAGCCTAGTATTTCAGCTCAAATAAATCGACATTACATGTTAAACTTAGTTCATAAAATTACAGCTATAGCGGAAAAACATGGAAATTCAGCAATTAGAAGAGCGTGTTTGTGACTTAGAGATGAAACTAAGTTTTCAAGACGACACTATCGAACAATTAAATAATGCCATTATTGATCAGCAAAAAATACTTGAAGATCAAAAAGTACAGCTGACTTTTTTAATTAGTCGTATAAAAACAATGCAAGTGGGCAGTGGACTAGCAAGCGAAGCAGATGAGACACCGCCACCGCATTATTAATACGTGAATGACTGTGGTTGCCGAGAACAAAATAGCAGGTTATTTACTGTAAACAATAAAATGCCAGTCTCAGTGACTGGCATTTTGCTTTTAATTAAACCGAAATTTAATTGTTATTGTGGGTCATCGACAATCAATAACGACACCCAAGACGACTAGTGACCGCCGCAGCAACCGTCTTTTTTCTCTTCTTTAGGTTCTTCAGAACCACAACAGCCGCCTTCATGATCATGATCGTGTCCGTGGTCATGACCACAACCACCAGCACCATGAATATGACCGTGCTCTAGTTCTTCTTCCGTAGCTTCACGAATACCGATAATTTCACCGTTAAATTGCAGTGTACGACCCGCAAATGGGTGGTTCGCATCAACAACAATAACGTCGTCTTCAACAGCCGTTACAATAACTGTACGGTGACCAGCATCAGTGTCAGCACTGAATGCCATACCTGGTTCAACGCCTTCAACACCATCAAATAACTCAGCAGGTACTTCTTGAACAAGTTCAGGATCGTAGATGCCATAACCTTGTTCAGGTTGGATAGTCACGTCAAATTCGTTACCTACTGCTAAGCCTTCTAATTCAGCTTCAAGACCAGGAACAAGGTAACCAGAACCCATTAAGAATTCCAGTGGTGATGAATCACGCGTATCATCGATAAGCTCGCCTTTATCGTCTGTTACTGCGAAGTGTAGTACTACTACTGAGTTTGCTTCAATAAACATATCTATTCTCTTCATTCCTGATTAACTATATATGGTTGTCTTTAAACAAGGCTATTGCCTAACTATTGTTTAAACACACCTATCATTTGTTCAAAATCGCGGGTGGCGGTACTCACCTCTCCATCGGCTTGTGCTTGGGTATAGCCACAACTAACACATTCAATTGTTTCTACTCCATTCACTTGAAATAGCTGGATCACATCTATTTCATTGCACGTCGGGCATTTAGCACCGGCGACAAAGCGTTTTTTCTTCCGTTCAACCACTGCAACCTCCCAGTCATTTACGACGTAAGTTAACTTAAATCATCAGCGTATCATTGCTGATCTTTAGTCTATTACCATCGTTTAGCTATAAGTGTACTTTATTCTTAGTACAAATTTCAAAGTTTAACATTTTAAACTGCGCGTAAATCCGTTAAAATCGCCGCAATTATAGTTACTAATAGCCCTCATATGATCATAGCTAGCGATATTGAACTTCTGCGTGGCGGCAAGCCGCTTATTACGAATACCAGTGCCAAAATCAACCCAGGTCAAAAGGTAGGTTTAGTCGGTAAGAATGGTTGTGGTAAATCCAGCCTATTCGCCCTTATTCGCCATGAAATTAGTTTGGATAACGGTAGTCTAACCTATCCAAGCAGCTGGCAAGTCTCGAGTGTGAAACAAGAAACGCCCGCGCTTGATCGTAGTGCCCATGATTATGTGCTGGATGGTGACATTGAGTTCCGTCAATTAGAAGCTGACCTTGCACAAGCTGAAAAAGCGGATAACGGTAATAAAATAGCTGAAATCCATGGCAAGCTAGATGCGATTGGTGCTTACAGCATTAACGCCCGTTGCTCTGAACTCTTATCGGGCTTAGGCTTTACGGAAGATAAACAACAACTGCCAGTACAAAGCTTCTCGGGTGGTTGGCGTATGCGTTTAAACTTAGCACAGGCGCTATTATGTCGTTCTGACTTATTGCTACTGGATGAACCAACCAACCACTTGGATTTAGATGCGGTTATTTGGTTAGAAAAATGGTTAAAACAGTACGATGGTACATTAATGCTGATCTCACATGATCGTGACTTCCTCGATGCCATTATTACTAAGATCATTCACGTTGAAGACCAAAAGCTAAACGAATATACAGGTGATTACACCTCGTTCGAAAAGCAACGTGCCGAGAAACTATCACAACAGCAATCTATGTTTGAAAAGCAACAACGTGAAGTTGCTCATATGCAAAGCTACATCGATCGTTTCCGCTACAAAGCATCAAAAGCTAAACAAGCACAGAGTCGTATTAAAGCGATGGAGCGTATGGAGCTTATTTCTGCGGCCAATGCCGATTCACAGTTTAGCTTTAGCTTCTTAAAACCCGATGCCCTGCCACTCCCGTTGTTAACAATGGAAGACGTATGTGCAGGTTATGGCGATACCTTAATTTTAGATAACATTAAATTGAATCTCGTCCCGGGCAGTCGCATTGGTCTACTGGGCCGTAACGGCGCAGGTAAATCAACACTGAT
>Ga0209395_1003404_pt1 | contig 19705 bp, 16 predicted proteins | sample GOMGulsemesocosm_3_FD_184635 | JGI IMG/M metagenome (GOLD analysis project Ga0209395, IMG submission 184635) | Methane-oxidizing microbial communities from mesocosms in the Gulf of Mexico - GOM9D Gulf of Mexico (SPAdes) (version 2) | ecosystem: Environmental > Aquatic > Marine > Cold seeps... | reverse complement strand
TTTGAAGATGAATCTTTTAAGAAGTTTGTATATGACATGATCCCTCTTGGGCGTTTAGGAAAAGTAGAAGATATAGCAAACAGTTGTACGTTTCTACTCAGTGACTTAGCGTCGATGATCACTGGTACAAGCATTAAAGTTGATGGTGGATGGACAGCTCGTTAGTCGTATTAATGGGCAGATATCTTTTAAATAATACACATTGAAAACAATAGGAAAAACAAAATGACACTTGAAAATAGATTAATTAAATATGTTGACTTAAAACCATGTACCAACGCCTTTATTGATACGCGTAGTCCAGGGAGTGATCAGAAAGAGAACTTTACCTTAATTGGTCCAGGAGTTGCTGAAAATCCAGATCAGCATGTACACATCTCAATTCCTCATGGTTTTAATATTGGTGGAGCAAGACAACCAAGTGGTTGCTTAAACTCACAGCATAGCCATCTAACAGAAGAAGTTTTTGTTATACATAAAGGCACTTGGGCATTCTTAAGTGGTGTTAATGCCGATGACGGTAAAATAATTCTAAACGAAGGCGATATTATTTCTATCCCTGTAGATATTTTTAGAGGTTTTGAGAATGTTGGTGATGATATGGGTTACTTACATGCTGTTTTAGGTGGTGACGATCCGGGCAGAGTATTATGGGCACCTCAGGTATTTGACTTAGCAAAAGAGTATGGTTTAGTGCTGTTGGAAGATGGTAGCTTAGTTGACACAACATTAGGTGACACAGTACCTGAAGGTAAAAAGCCGATGTCAGTAACTTCAGCTCAGCAAATAGCTGAGCACAGAGTGGTAAATAGTGAAGCGATGGAATCAATTGTACAGCGAACAGAAAGCTTCGATTGGGCAAAAAATAACTGTTTAGCACAATTTGAAGGGGTTGAAGAAGTCGCTTTGGTGGGGCCCGAAAGCTCAGCTGAAGATTTACCTGCAGGTAAATTAAATTGGTCTCATAAGTTTGTTGTACGTGGATTGAAGCTAGCACAGGGAGCAAAAGTGAATGATCATATTCGCTATGAAGAAGAAGTTATTTTTGTTCATCAAGGTGAGGTAGATATTATAGTAGACGGTGAAATTCTATCGCTTGGTAAAGGTGATACATTTACCACACCAATTAAAGCAACACGTAGCTTCACCCAACAAGGTACAGAAGACTGCATCCTTTATATTACACGTCGACATGATCAGCCAAAGGCACCGGAATTTGTTTAAAGCTCAGAATTGATACTAGTATTTCTGGGGAACACATCACTAATGATCTAAGTGGAAGAAGAAAAGTGGCTCATCTAACATAAATTATTAAACAATAGCGAACACCATAAGGTGTTCGCTTATTTTAGCAAACTTTACAATGCCGTTGTTAATAACAGGGTAAAACATTGTAAATGGACACTACATTTATCCACTTAATTAAAACGAGAACTGATAAAATGAGTGAGCAAAATAAGGCTAATGTTTTTCCGTCAATGGTAGTGAATAATAAAGAAAATATGCGAACAGTGGAGAAAATCGCCATTGGAACACAGCTTAAAGTGATCCGCAAAAAAAATAACTTAACTCTCGAAGAAGCCAGTAAACTTACAGGGTTAGCGCCCTCAACGTTATCAAAAATAGAAAATGAACAGATATCCCCTACCTTTACTGTTATGCAAAAATTGGCTTCAGGCCTTAATATTGAACTTCCGCAATTATTTACAAAACCCAAGGTACTACAGGCTACAGGGCGCCGAGATATAACATTGTGTGATACCGGTAAAGTCCATGTAACACCTACTTATGAACATGAACTATTAGCTACACAGTTTAGTAACAAGAAAATGATGCCGTATAAAAGCCGGGTTTACGCAAGATGTTTTGATGATTTCGGAGACTGGGTACGACATGAAGGTGAAGAGTTCTTGTTGGTACTGGAAGGGGAGATTCAATTTCTCTGCGAGTTTTATGAAGCGATAACATTAACAAAGGGTGACAACGTATATTATGACGCAACCATGGGACATTTAATCATTTCAGTAAGTGAAGACGATGCCTTGATCTTGTGGGTAAGTTCAGAATAACATCAAAGGTTTATTGATACTGATTGTAAAATTGATTACTAACCAATAATGGTGAAAAATATTTACAATATCAACAACTACAAAATAGGGTACTTCCATCATCGATCAGTACAGAGAGTTTTAGTTTGGTATTAGATGTAAAAAAATTTAAAAAAGGGCCTTGAATCAATTGATTCAAGGCCCTTTAAAATACTTTATATGAGTATCGTTACTAGATTAAAGCGTTGTTAATTAAAAGCTATAATCAAAGTTGTAACGCATACCTACGGTAAATTGATTACTGTCTTCTCTGCCTTCTGCTTCATCTTCATAATTGTTGTTCTGAAATTCAGCAAATAGATAAAAATCTGGACTACCATGCCATTCTAACGTGGTATTGAAGCGAGTAATTTCATTACTTTCTGTCGACGTTAGATCATCAGAATATACAGAATAGCCCATTTTAACTTTGTAGTTTGCATTAATTTTGTATGCGCCAACTAAATCAATGGTTGATCTATCTTGGCCATTACCACCGCGATCAATATCTTGATAAGCGGCCGCAAGGTACCAGTCACCTAATGACTTTGATGCTGATACACCAAAGGTATTCTCATCAGTGCCAGCAAGATCTTTGCTTAGGTAAGCGGCAGCTACAGTAAAGCTATCGCCCTTATATTTTACACCACTGTTAACGAAATCACTGCCTTCATTATCGCTGCTACCATCGAATTGGCCTTCGATGCGAAAATCTAGATTACCAAAGCTTTTTCTGTAACTAACCAACTGTTGTTGACGAAACGGGCTAGCATCATCATAAGCAAGTGGTGTTGCAGCGCGGTTAAAAATATCAACTGGATCGGCAATTATTGCATATTGAGTTGTATCTTGTTTACCAATAGCAACACGACCAAAATCACCTTTTATACCAACGTACGCTTTACGTGCATCACCAAAATGTGCATCACCTTGTATTTGTACTTTAAACTCACCTTTGGCAAAACCTGTCATGCCATTGCTTAGTTTATGTTCTGCTGCAATACCAATACGTGATAACGCATCACCTACATCCCAAGTATCTGCACTATCACTAGCAGTTAAACCAAAAGTTGGACGCAAAGAGCCGTAGAAATTGATAGAGGTATTACTTGGACCAGCAGCAGCTCCTTTAGCAACTTCTAATTGATCTAAGCGCTTTTGAATTTCAGACAGTTGCGCTTGTAGCGCTTCTTTAGAAGTGTCCGCGTCTGCATATGATGCAAAGGTCGGTAAAACAAGGGCTAAAGAAAGTAGTGATGTTGTAAGTTTTAAATTTTTCAAAGTATTCCCCGTATTCATATAGTTGTAGTTATTTTTTGAAGCGAGTAACTAATATTAAATAAGTTACTCGCTAGTTTATTATAGATACTTATGTATCAGTTGATTGGTAGCTCTCAATCGGAGGACAGCTACAAATTAGGTTTCGATCCCCGTATACATTGTCAATACGGTTAGTGGTTGGCCAAAACTTAGGTTGGCTTGGACAACTACTCGGATAACAAGCAGTTAAGCGAGAATAAGCACGTGGCCAATCACTTTCGGTTAGATCGTTTAATGTGTGAGGTGCATTAACTAATGGATTATCTGTAAGGGTCCATGTTCCGTCCTCAACCTTGGCTATTTCATGGCGAATAGTAATGAGTGCATCAATAAATTTATCTAACTCTTCTAAAGATTCACTTTCGGTTGGTTCAATCATTAAGGTGCCAGCGACAGGAAATGACATGGTTGGCGCATGAAAGCCAAAGTCCATTAGACGTTTCGCAACATCTTCTTCGCTGATGCCTGAAGACGCTTTTAAAGGTCTTATATCGATAATACATTCATGAGCAACACGACCTTCTCTACCTCTAAATAAAATAGGGTAGTGTGGGCTTAGTTTTTCCATAATGTAGTTAGCGTTTAATATGGCTAACTCGGTGGCTGACTTTAATCCTTCGGCGCCCATTAAGGCAATGTAAGCCCAAGAAATAGGTAAAATAGAAGCACTACCTAATGCTGTCGCTGACACTGCACCCACGGTATTGGTAACACTGTGTCCAGGTAAAAATTCTGCCAAGTGTGATTTAACACCTATTGGTCCCATACCAGGGCCACCACCGCCGTGCGGAATACAAAATGTTTTATGCAGGTTTAGATGAGAAACATCAGCGCCAATGAAACCAGGCGAAGTTAACCCTACTTGAGCATTCATATTCGCGCCATCAAGGTATACTTGACCACCAGCTTCATGAACAAGCTCGCAAATTTCTTTGATGCTTTCTTCATAAACGCCGTGTGTTGAAGGATAAGTGATCATTATTGCTGAGAGTCGCTCACGGTGAAGGTTTATCTTTTCCTTCAAATCATCAATATCAACATTGCCTTGCTTATCACAGTTAACAAGTACAATACGCATTGATACCATCGAGGCACTTGCTGGGTTAGTGCCATGTGCGGAGGTAGGGATTAAGCATATGTTTCTATACTCTTCACCGCGAGATGCATGATAACGTTGAATAGCAATAAGCCCTGCATATTCGCCTTGAGCACCGGAATTTGGTTGCAATGAAAAAGCATCATAACCCGTTACTTCGATTAGCATTTCGCTAAAGCTTTCGGCCAAGGCATCATATCCAGTACATTGATCGCTTGGCGCAAAAGGGTGCATTTGTGAAAATTCAGGCCAGGTTACTGGGATCATTTGTGCAGTCGCATTAAGCTTCATGGTACAAGAGCCAAGAGGTATCATGCCGTGCGTTAATGAAAAATCTTTATTCTCAAGAGTTTTTAAATAACGCAACATTCGTGTTTCACTGTGATAGCTGTTAAACACCGGGTGAGTTAAGTAATTACTAGTACGCTGACAATCTGCGGGAATGTTGCAAAACTCTGTGCTTAACGTTTGTTCAATATCGTCAACATTTAATGACTGTTCAGTGATCGCTAACCATAATGCTTCAATATCCGCAGGTGTGGTCGTTTCATCTAAACTGATGCCAAGTTGGTTAGGCAATAAACGTAAATTAAGATCTGCAGCTAAGGCGCGTTGATAAATAGCATCAGTTTTTTCATTTGTTTGCAGTGTTATGGTGTCAAAGAAATCGTTATGAACCAGTTCAATATCTGCTTTTTGTAAACCAGCAGCAAGAATTGATGTTAAACGATTTACTCGTCTACCCATTTTTTTCAAGCCTTGCGGACCATGGTATACGGCAAAAAATGATGCCATATTGGCAAGTAATGCTTGAGCAGTACAAATATTTGAGTTGGCTTTTTCTCGTCTAATATGTTGTTCACGAGTTTGCATCGCCATACGTAAAGCAGGCTTGCCTTTTGAGTCAATTGACACACCAATTACTCGACCAGGAATTGTACGTTTGTATTTTTCTTTGGTGGCCATAAAAGCAGCATGTGGACCACCGTAACCCATGGGTACGCCAAAACGTTGTGCACTACCGATAACTACATCAGCGCCCATTTCTCCAGGTGCTTTGAGTACGGTTAAGGCAAGTAAGTCAGCGGCAACGGCTACTAAGGTTTTTTTACTATGGGCTTGTTCAATGATGTCTTCTAAATTATGTACTTGCCCTGTTGTGCCAGGATATTGTAATAAAGCGCCGAACACATCATGATCATTTAATTCTGCACATGGCGCGACAACCACGTCAAAATGAAAATATTTTGCGCGAGTATTAATTACATCTAATGTTTGTGGGTGAACATCATCACTAACAAAGAATACATTACTTTTGTTTTTACTAGCACGTTTACATAAACTCATTGCTTCTGCGGCAGCTGTGGCTTCATCGAGCAAAGATGCATTGGATAATTCCATTGCAGTCAGATCAGTAATCATTTGTTGAAAGTTAAGCAGAGCCTCTAAACGACCTTGTGATATCTCTGGTTGGTAAGGTGTATAAGCAGTATACCAACCTGGATTTTCAAACACGTTACGTAAAATGACATGAGGAACATGGGTATCGTAATATCCTTGTCCAATATAGCTTCTGTTTACTTTGTTTTTTGAAGCTATACCCTTAAGTGTTGCCAACATTTCAACTTCGCTTTGTGGTTTGGCTAATGTCATCGGTTGCGTAAGTCGAATATTATCGGGGACTGTTATATCAATCATTTGTTCAACAGAATCCAGTTCCAGCGCTTTTAACATGTGCTGTTGTTGGCTTGCATCAGGGGCATTATGTCGAGCGATAAAATCTAAACTATCGCCCAGTTGTGCTAATAAATTTTTGTTAGTCATGAAAAGCTCCAGCATAACTTTGGTAATGGTTAAACATCTTGCAGGTATCGGTTATACAAAATGAAGTAATGAATGCTTTACTCATTACTTCAATTGTTACTAATCTTCGATATCAGCATTGTATGCGTCATAACTAAGTAAGCTATCTAACTGTTCAGGGTTTGAAAGCTTCACTTTTACAATCCAACCCTCAACAAATGCTGATTCGTTAATTGACTCTGGTGAGTCTTCGAGCTCTTCGTTAATTGCAATGATCTCACCCGAAATAGGTGCATAAACGTCTGAAGCGGCTTTTACTGACTCTACGAGGGTAAATTGTTCACCAGCAGTTATCTCATCGCCTTCCTCAGGTAGCTCAACAAAAACAACGTCGCCTAATAAACCTTGTGCGTGGTCTGAAATACCGATAGTAACGGTACCATCGTTGTTATTTTTTACCCATTCGTGACTTGCGGCAAATTTGTAATCTTTTTCTACTGTGCTCATTGTAATATTCCTGTCTTTTTATCGTTTAATTTATCGGTAGCTTAGCTATATAGTGGGAATTTCAGGCAAAGTTCTTGAACTTGCTCTAAGACTTTATTTTCAACTACGCTATTGTCTTCTGGGTTTGCCACTAAACCATCGAGAACATCACCAATCCACTGGCCAATTAGTTCAAATTCGGCATTACCAAAACCACGACTAGTGCCAGCTGGTGTTCCTAAGCGAATACCTGAGGTAACCATAGGTTTTTCTGAATCAAACGGAATACCATTTTTGTTACAGGTAATGCCTGCTCGCTCTAAACTTTCTTCTGTGGTGTTGCCTTTTAATCCTTTAGGACGTAAGTCAACCAGCATTAAATGCGTGTCAGTGCCATCAGTAACAATGTCACAACCTCTTTGCTGTAACGTGCTCGCTAATACTCTAGCGTTACTTAATACTTGTTTAATATAGGCACCAAAAGATGGCTCTAGTACTTCACCTAATGCCACTGCTTTTGCAGCAATAACGTGCATTAATGGACCACCTTGCAAACCAGGGAATACGGCTGAATTAATTTTTTTAGCGATATCAGCATTGTTGGTTAAAATTAAGCCGCCACGTGGGCCTCTTAATGTTTTATGCGTAGTTGTGGTAACAACATCTGCGAAAGGTAGTGGGTTTTGATGTGCACCAGCGGCAACTAAACCAGCGATATGTGCCATATCAACCATTAAAATTGCACCAACTTCATCAGCAATTTCACGGAATTTAGAGAAGTCTATTTGACGAGGAATAGCTGAGCCACCAGCAATGATCATTTTTGGCTTATGTTCTTTAGCAAGTTCTAATACTTGATCGTAGTCAATACGCATATCATCTTGGCGTACGCCGTAATGAATAGCATTAAACCATTTACCTGATTGAGCAGGCTTAGCACCATGTGTTAAATGACCACCAGCATCAAGCGACATACCTAAAATGGTATCGCCAGGCTTAACTAAGGCTAGCATTACCGCACCATTAGCTTGTGCGCCTGAATGAGGTTGAACGTTAACGTATTCTGCTTTGAAAATGAATTTTGCTCGTTCGATCGCTAAGGTTTCTACTTTGTCTACATACTCACAACCACCGTAATAACGACGGCCAGGGTAACCTTCAGCGTACTTATTGGTTAGTACTGTTCCTTGGGCTTCCATAACTGCTTTTGAGACAATATTTTCTGATGCAATTAATTCAATTTGCTGGTTTTGACGTTTTTCTTCAAGCTCAATGGCCATCTGAACAGCACCATCAGTGAAAGGTAGTTTGGCTGAAAAAAAGTGTTTTAGTTCACTCGATGTATAAGTGGTTGTCATGGTTGTAATCCTCAATAGTGAAGTGTTATTGAATCTTTATTCAGTTAACCTGATGATTCTTATATCGCCCTAATTAACAAGGGACTATGTTTATTGCTAAGTCGCATAGCGACATTTCTTTATATTTACTCATCAATAAACCTGGTGGATGTACCGCTTAAATGACTACATCAAATTAACGGGGCTAACCTTTCAATAAACCGAAAAACTTATTTTCCATCATTGTTCCAACGTTTATTTATTGATTGAATGTTGAACTGATATAAAACATAGCAAGCATCTTTCTCAATATCAAGAAAAAGTTTCCGATAGGAAACTTTTGTTCTTGTTTTATTTGTGGCTATTACTTTGATGGCTGATAGTTTCTTAAAATGGTTTTGTCTAAGTTATTAATGTGCCACTATTATTTAAATAACGTTTTTTAGTTAGGTAGTAATAGGATGAACAAAGAAGATCAAGTAGATAAATACCCTTCCATGGCTGTTGCGGATAGTGAAAATAAGACTAAGTTGATAGAGAAGGCTACTGTAGGGTTACAGCTGAAAGCTATTCGAACTCAAAATAAGTTAACGCTTGAAGAAGCTAGTAAACGTACGGGCTTAGCACGTTCAACATTATCAAAAATTGAAAATGAACAAATATCTCCTACGTTCAGTGTGATGCAAAAATTGGCTGCGGGGCTTGATATTGAATTACCGCAATTATTTACAAAACCGAAGGAAAGTAAGGTGACAGGTCGCAGAGATGTCACTCTAAATGAGCAAGGACGTCCTCACGCAACATTAACTTATGAGCATGAATTATTGGCTACTCAGCTGAGAAATAAAAAAATGATGCCATACAAGAGCAGAGTACACGCCCGAAATTTTGAACACTTTGGTGAATGGGTTTGTCATGAAGGTGAAGAGTTTCTACTTGTGCTTGAGGGGGAGGTTCAATTACTGACGGAATTTTATGAACCAGCAACATTGGTTGTAGGGGATAGTGCTTACTATGATGCGACAATGGGGCATCTTGTTATATCAACAAGTAAGAAAGACGCTTTGATACTGTGGGTTACCGCAGAGTAACTTAATTTCTCAATGGCGTATCAAGCGCCATAACGAACCTAGCAATTTAAATTCACGCTTTACATTAGTGCGTAATCAGTTCTTTTTTAACTTTGAGTTTTGCTTTATTTTTTCTATATTTAATTAAGCCAAACACAAAACCTACAAATTAACCCTTGCATTTCTTTTTCTTTTTGGCTAGTTTATTTCCTATTGGAAACTTTTGTGTCCTGTCGGTTTTCGATTATATAAATAATAAATCAACAATTAGGTTGATAAAATAAATATAAATTATAAAAATATTATTACAGCAGAGAGAGATTATTATGGAATTTTTAACGGGTTTAATTTCCAGTTTGAATAGTTTAGTTTGGGGTGTTCCCATGCTAATTATGATACTTGGTGTTGGTTTGTTTTTAACTTTTGGTTTGCGTTTGATGCCGATATTAAAGTTAGGCACAGGGTTTAAATTATTGTGGAAAGGTCGAATTCCCGATGAAGATAAAAGTGCGAAAGGAGAAATTAGTCCTTTTAATGCCTTAATGACATCATTATCTGCCACTATTGGTACTGGTAATATTGCTGGTGTTGCAACGGCAATTTTTCTTGGTGGACCAGGCGCGTTATTTTGGATGTGGTGTACTGCTTTAGTTGGTATGGCAACTAAGTTTGCCGAAGCTGTACTTGCCGTTCGTTATCGTGAAGTTGATGAGAACGGAAATCACAGTGGTGGTCCAATGTATTACATTAAAAACGGCCTATCAAGTAAATGGGGTTGGTTGGGGGGTGCATTCGCATTTTTCGGCTCGGTCGCCGCATTTGGTATTGGTAATACAGTACAAACAAACTCAGTTGCCAATGCACTTGAAAGTAACTTTGGTATAGCACCTGTTGCTACCGGTATTGTTCTAATGATACTTGTAGGTTTAGTGCTTATGGGCGGCATTAAGCGTATTGGTGACGTAGCAGGTAAGCTGGTGCCATTAATGGCAGTATTCTACATAAGTTGTGGTGTTGTGGTGTTATTTGTTCACGCTGCTGAACTTCCTGCGGCTATATCACTAATTTTTGAAAGTGCATTTACAACAACCGCTGCTGAAGGTGGTTTTGCAGGCGCTGCTGTTTGGGCTGCAATTCGTTTCGGTGTCGCTCGTGGTGTATTCTCAAATGAAGCTGGTTTAGGTAGTGCTCCAATTGCTCATGCTGCAGCTAAAACTAATAACCCGGTAGCACAAGGCCTTGTTGGCATGTTAGGTACGTTCATTGATACCTTAATTGTTTGTTCAATTACCGGTTTAGCAATTGTTGTTTCTGGTGAGTGGACATCTGGTGCAACAGGTGCTGAATTAACATCGAATGCGTTTGCCACAGCAATTCCATACGGTAACTATATTGTCGCTATTTCTCTTACCGTTTTTGCTTTCACAACTATTCTAGGTTGGAGTGTTTACGGTGAAAAATGTGTACAGTACTTCTTTGGTGTTAAAGCTATTATGCCATTCCGTGTACTTTGGATTTTAGTTGTACCAGTTGGCGCTGTCGGTTCGTTAGAGTTTATTTGGTTACTCGCTGACACAATGAACGCACTAATGGCAATTCCTAACCTTATCGCACTAGTCTTGTTGAGCCCTGTCGTATTTAAATTAACACGCGAATACTTTGCTAGTGGTGGTAAAGCTCCCGCTGAAATGACAAAACAAACAGACTAACCCCCCCCTTATTTTATCTTATGCCAATGCAGTTAAGTTAGTGAACATACTTAGTTGTATTGGTATTAACTTTAGGTCGCCTTAACGGGCTACTTATACCAATCAGACTAACTAAGTGATCATTTTAAATGGCTTAAATAATCAATAACATCGTTGCTTTTAATCCCAATAGCTAGCTATTGTTCAATCAAGCGCCTTGTTCTAGATAATTTACACTCATTAAAATTTGAACCATTAATTAATCTGATTGGTATTACGGAGACTTTATGACTGAATCAACTGAAAAATTGTTAAAAACCCCTTGCTATGATCTTCATCTGGAAGCAGGTGGAAAAATGGTACCATTTGCGGGCTATGATATGCCTGTACAATATGCCTTGGGAGTTAAGAAAGAACATTTACATACTCGTGCTCAAGCTGGATTATTCGATGTCTCTCATATGGGGCAATTAAAATTAATTGGAAAAAATGCTGCGGCCGCATTAGAAACATTAGTGCCGGTTGATATTATCGATTTACCGCAAGGTAAACAGCGTTATGCATTATTTACCAATGAACAAGGCGGTTTGCTTGATGATTTAATGGTGAGTAATTTTGGTGATCATTTATTTGTTGTGGTAAATGCTGCGTGTAAAGCGCAAGACATTGCACATATGCAAGCACATTTACCTGCTGATGTTGAAATAGAAATCCTTGAGGGTCGTGCATTATTAGCTTTACAGGGGCCAAAAGCAGGTGAAGTATTAAAACGTTTATTACCTGAATCTGCTGATATGATATTCATGGACTCTCGCGTAGTAAATTTTGATGGTGCGGAATGTATTATAGGCCGTGCGGGTTATACTGGTGAAGATGGTTTTGAAATATCAATTCCTGGTGAGCATGCTGAGCGTATCACTCGTTTACTGTTAGCTGAAGATGAAATTGAGTGGATTGGTTTAGGTGCACGTGATTCGCTTCGTTTGGAATCAGGTTTATGCTTATATGGCCATGATATTGATCAAACAACAACGCCGGTTGAAGCAAGTCTTTTATGGGCTATTAGTAAAGTAAGACGTACCGATGGCGCCCGTGCTGGCGGTTTCCCAGGCGCAGATATTATTCTTGATCAAATCGCAACAAAAGGCGTTGCGCGTAAACGCATTGGCATGGTGGGGTTAGGTAAAGCGCCTGTACGTGAAGGTGCCGAATTATATAACAGTGATGGTGAAAATATTGGTGTCGTTACTAGTGGTACTGCAGGACCTACAAAAGGTTCACCTATCGCTATGGGTTATGTTCAAACCCAGTATGCAGTGTTAGAGACTGAAATTTTTGCAGAAGTTCGCGGTAAAAAGCTACCAATGCTAATTCAAAAAATGCCTTTTGTTGAGCAGCGCTACTTTAGAGGTTGATATCTATAAAACAAAAACATAGCTGAATTACTGTTTATATTTAGTATGCCCATATATTTAAATTGTTATTACCTCTGGCTTCAAATTGATAATAACAATTTAATGTGCCAAATTTAAATGTAGCACGGTAATTTGAGTATAAAATTTGCGTTAAAACTTATTTGAATAATAGTCGTTTTGTTGTTTTTAAGTTATTGATATAGATAAAATATGTATGTGTGAGCTTGTTAGTATTGATGATTGATATAATACTTAACAAGCTAAAATATAAATAGCTTAATTCAAATGAGTGATGAGGTTATGGCTAGGTTTGTAATTGCATCATTGTTAACCTTATATTCTTCACTTTCTTTTTGTTGTGATGAGAGTGCGGCCAAATCATTTTTGGCTAAGCTAAAGTGGCAAACTGAAGATTATCCACCTTATAACTATCTAAATAGCTCAGACGAATTAGTTGGAGTATTTCCTGAAATATTAACGTTAATTTATAACAAGCTTGAAATAAAGCTTAATGCACAAAATATTGCTGTTGTTCCGTGGGCTAGATTACTTCAAAGCGTGAAGCGCTACCCTGATTATGCTGGGTTTTCAATGGTTACAACAATGAAACGTGCCCAAACGTATCAACTTGTTCCATTACCTGTGGTCACCAAAATATCCATTATGGTGTTAAATCAAAATAAAGGTGTAATAAACAGCAAAAAGGTTGATGAGTTAAATATCGCTGTTGTAAGAGGAGATATTGGTCAGGATTTGTTGAACAGTCAAAACATATCAGCAGCACAGGTTGAGACAACATCTGCATTTAGTATGTTACAAATGTTGATGCATCAACGAGTTGATGCAATAGCATATTCGGAAGATGTTACTTATTTTCAGCTTGAAAAACTTGACCTTAAAAATAGTGCCATAACACCTATTTATTCATTAAGTGACCAGTCATTCGTAAATTATGCCTTTCATAAAAGCACACCAGATTGTGTCATTAATATGTTTGAAGACACGATAACTAAGCTGAATGAAGAGCGGAAGTTAAAACCCGTTTGGCAAAAGCATTTCAACTCCAATAACGGGTAAATAGAGAGCATAAAAACTGCTTGTTTAATTTGTTTTGTAGAGCGCTTTAGTGTTTTCATAAATTGAAATACTGTTACTACACGGTTTATATTTTAGAGGTTTGATATGAAAAAATCACTTGGGTTTAGAAGTACTCTTATTGTTTCTATGAGTTCGTTAATTATACTTTGTTTACTGTTATCAAATTGGATGTCTTACACGCATATTCGTGATAATACCGTTGAAAATGTAAATAAAGCATCAAAAAATTTGGTTCGTAATGAAGCTAATAAAGTTGAAACATGGTTTCAGTCTAAAGCTAAGCTCATTGATGAGTTAGCAAATAATTATGTCAATGGTGCTTATCAAGATAATTTTGTCGGTATTGCTAAATTAGCAAAAGCTACCGGAGATGTTACTGCTATCTATATAGGTTTTGATGATGGCCGCGCATATTCAACTTCTGTAGGCGATGCTTGGGTTGATGGTGTTGCTAAAATTGAATTATACGATCCAAGAAAACGTCCTTGGTATTCACAAGCTAAAGTCAGTAAAGTTTTAGATATAACCGATGTATATCCTGATGCAACCACTGGAAATGATGTTGTTTCAATAATTAAGGTGATGAATGATGGCGTTGCTTTGGCGGATATTGAACTGACAATTTTAGCTGATACAGTAAAAGGAATTAATCAACCTGGTGCCATATCAGTCATTACTGACGAAGTGGGCAATGTATTGGCTTCTACTTCTAAGGTCGTGGTTGTTGGTACTCCGTTTCGTGATGCTGGTATGGCAAAACTTGAAAAAGCAATGCTTACTCAAGATGAAATTATGCAAGATTACACGCTCGATGGGGTCGATAAAATTGCTTTTACTAAATCGATAAATTTGGTTAATGGCAAGAAATGGTATTTGTTTGTCGGAATTAATAAATCTGTGGCCTATGCCTCACTTGATAGCGCCTTTAATCAAGCCATTATATCTTCGCTAGTCATGATTGTTGTAGGGATAGTCGTACTTTTGGGTGTTTTACAAATGCTTTACCGTCCAATTTTATTACTCAAAGAAATGGTTTATGACCTATCGCAGGGTAGTGGTGATTTAACATCACGTTTACCTATTAAGAGCAATGATGATTTAGGTCAAATCTCTACAAATATAAATAGCTTCATTAAGAAGTTACAAGCTTTAATGTTAGACGTTTCACAATCAAGCGCAGATATTGACGGTAATATTAATAAGCTAAAAAGTGAGGTAGAGTCTAATAGTAGTATTTTAAATGCGCATATGGATGAAACAGATCAAATAGTTTCAGCGATTGAAGAGATGAGTATTACAGCAAAAGATGTTGCACAAAATAGTAATAATACTGCAGCATTTACGCAAACAACGAATACGCAAGCCTTAAAGTCAAAAGACTCAGTGGGCGAGGCAACGTCAATTGTTGCCATGCTTGTTGAAGAGGTTGAACACACAGCAGAGAGCATTACTGAAATTGAGCGTAATACATCAGAAATTAACAATGTCTTAAAAATTATTGGAGATATTGCGGATCAAACAAATTTATTGGCTTTAAATGCTGCTATTGAAGCTGCTCGAGCTGGTGAGCAAGGAAGGGGATTTGCAGTAGTTGCTGATGAAGTAAGAGCACTTGCCGCTAAAACACAGCACAGCACAACAGAAATAGAACAAACTCTTTCACAATTACGAGAAGGCTCTAGTATTGCCATTTCTACAATGAACTCTACCAAACAAACGTGCTTAAAAGTTGCCGACTCTACAGAGATTGTAGCGACAGATTTAGATTCCATTGGAGATTCTGTGAATCAAATAAATGAGCTTAATTTACAAATAGCGACTGCCGCTGAAGAGCAAAGTTGTGTTTCAGGTGAGATAGCCCGAAATATGACATCAATTAGTGATATGGCTAATGAGCTTGTGACTAACGGTCAAAACAGCTTAGCGCAAACGATAGAATTAACCAGTGCTAATGATAACTTGAAAGTGTTAGTTGCACAGTTTAAGTTAAAATAGGCGATAAAATGACTTAAATAAGGCATGTCAAACGTGCCATATTTATAACAATTAGCCAGCTATAATGTATACATAAAAATGAGCATACATTTTTTTAAAATTTTACAAGTGATTAAGTTGTGAAGCATAGATAGAAGCAATAATACTTTGGAGTAGATAAAGTATGCAGTATGAAAACATACCAAGAGAGTCACTAGGGTTCTTTCCAACGCCGTTAGTTGAACTGATCAAATTAAGTAAAAAACTTAATGGCCCTCGAATTTTTATGAAACGAGATGATAATACCGGACTTGCCTTGGGAGGCAATAAAACCAGAAAGCTAGAGTTTATTCTTGGTGATGCACTTGCTCAAGGTGCTGACACTATTGTGACTGCAGGTGCGGCACAATCAAATCATTGTCGTCAAACCGCCGCTGCCGCTGCGAGTTTAGGGCTTGAATGCCATCTAGTTTTAGGAGGAAAAGAGCCTGAGCATTTTGATGGGAACCTGTTGTTGGATAAAGTTTTTGGTTGTAGCATTCATTGGGCAGGAAAAAACCGTAAAGGAGAAGATATTCCTCAAATTGTTGAACAATTACAAAATGATGGGAAAAAGCCATATGTTGTACCTTATGGAGGCTCTAATGAACTAGGTGCTTTAGCATTTGTAGAGGCATTAAAAGAGTTAGAGCACCAATGCCAAAACATGAAAGCGTCATTCACCCATATAGTTTTTGCATCAAGCTCAGGGGGAACACAGGCGGGTTTGATGCTTGGGAAAAAAATTCTGCAATCATCTTCTCAAATAGTAGGTATAAATATTGATAAAGGAGAAACTGACAAAGTGCCATTTAACCAATATATTGTTTCTCTTGCTAATAGCACGTCGAAATTGATTGGTGAAAATCATCGTTTTTCAGGTGCTGATTTAATTCTTAATTCTGATTATGTTGGCGAAGGTTATGGTGTAATAGGCGCGTTAGAAAATGAAGCCATTTTACTTACAGCTCAAACAGAGGGGGTATTGTTAGACCCTGTATATACCGGAAGAGCGATGGGAGGATTAATCGCTATGATTCGTTCTGGGAAAATCAAGAAAACGGATAGTGTTTTATTTTGGCATACCGGTGGTGCTCCTGCTTTGTTTGCATATTCGGATAGTTTAGAACTTGCTTAAACACTAACAGTAAACAGTTACTGACAAACAGATGCGGTGAAGTGGCTAAGTTTATTCTATTGCGTTTATTAATTGCCTCAATTAATAGTTTTTTTCAGGGGCATTTATTCATTATCATTTGTATCACCTAAATTTGATTAGATAAAAAGTAACATCTCTTAGTTCAGGGAAAATTTACTATGCTACTTCAGTTTGAGTATGGGGGGAAATTATCACCGATTTAAATCTAGACTTAAAAGTTCACCTGGATTATTGATTTAAATCAAAGAACAATATTCATATATATCATTAACTAGTGTATTTCCTCGTTGGAAATTCGTTAACAACCATATTGCTTACTAAGATGATGTTAACGAAATTAACTTTATGGAATAAAGTCATGCATATTTATGAATGGAAAAGCCAATATGATGTTGGTTTGCAATTAATAGACGTTGAACATAAAAACTTAATTGCCTGTATTAACAAATTAATCATTGCGCAAAATTTAGATCAGCACATTGTATTGAAACTTGCCGATGAAGTAATTGCCTATGCCGAGTTTCACTTCTTGAGCGAAGAAAATATTATGTATCTAACACAATACCCAGAACTAGCATCACATGCAGAAGTACATAAAAAATTAATTGAGCAACTTAGGGAACATAGAAAAGACTTGTCAAAATCAGTACATTGTTTACAAGATTTTGTAACTTTTCTAGTACGCTGGTTTATTGAACATACTCAAACGGTAGACCCTGAAGTAGCTAAGCATGTGCTAAATTATAAGTCGTTACCAAACTCCCCAGAGTATATGATCCAAAAAATAGCAAAAGAGCACTATGAAAGCTAGTTCAACTAAAACAAAGAACTATTAGGCAATACTATGTATATATTTATGTTAAAATACGGCGAAAAATTAACTAATAACGAGATGTTTCCGAAGTGCCTTATTCCGATTTACTAGCCCCTATCAACGCTTTTTTACAATGTGAAACTCCTGATGCTTGGATTGAAGAAGCTAAAAAAACAGAAAATTTACCGATAATATTGCGTGATCATTTAGCATGTGAGTTAAAAGCAGGGCAGACTGCAATGTTCCTTATTCGTAAGTATGCTGTTGATAAAGAAAGTAGTAAAATATTATTTGAGTGGTTTGAACCCTATGAAGATTTTTTATACCGAAAAAAAGGTGACTTAAAATCATTAGCAAATAAGAATAACTTGTCTAAAACTATTTTACCTAAAAATGATTCACCCTATAGCCAAGATTTAATTGATAAAATGATTTTATTGATAAAAGAAGAATTACATCACTTCTATCAAGTTTTAGAGATTATGGTAAACCGTGATATTCCTTTTGATGGCATAACTGCAGGGCGTTATGCAAAAGGTATGATGAAGCATGTGACCACTTACGAGCCAAATGCACTTATTGATAAACTGATAATTGGCGCTTATATTGAAGCACGTTCATGTGAACGCTTTGCTAAATTAGCGCCGCATTTAGATGATGATTTAAATAAGTTTTACGTCTCTTTGTTACGCTCTGAAGCCCGTCATTATCAAGACTATTTAGCATTGGCAGCACAAGTAGCTGGTGATGACATAGATATAAGTGAACGAATAGCTCATTTTGCTAAAGTTGAAGCGGAACTAATTTCTAGCCCAGATGAAGATTTTAAGTTTCATTCAGGTGCACCGATATAAAAGTATGAATCACTACAGACAATTGGTTTAAGTTAATGATCTATTCATTAACTCCATACTTGTTGGAGTAACCTTAAGCCAAGCACCTTGCTCATACCAATCACCAAGCACTATCCGTTTAGCATCTTTATTGTTAGCTTTTAGTTCATGTACTGCTGGTCTGTGGGTGTGACCATGAATTAATAGCTGACTATGGTAGTCTTCAAGACACTTAACTACTTCATCAGGTGTTACATCCATAATATCTTGTGATTTGGTCGCGGTTGCAGCGGCACTTTTTTTACGGTAGTCATTTGCTATTTTTTTACGAATAAATAAAGGTAGGCTTTTTATAATCGCTTGCCACCACCATGAACGTGATTTTTTGCGAAACTTTTGGTAGCCAATATCGCGAGTACACAGCGTATCACCGTGCATAATAACCACATTTTCACCATATAAATCAATTAAATCAATTTCAGGTAATAAGATCATTGCTGATTTTTTAGCAAAGCGCTGTCCAAGTAAAAAATCGCGATTACCATGAATATAATAAATAGTAGTACCGAGTGTCGACAGGGCAGTCAAGGCTTCGGCAATGGTAGTTAAATACTCGCTATCATCATCGTCACCAATCCAAGCCTCGAATAAGTCACCTAAAATATATAGATGCTGTGCTTGGGCCGCTTCATTTTTTAGAAAGCGTAAAAAACAGGCCGTTATATCGGGCCTGTTTTGTGCTAAATGCAAATCGGCAATGAAGTAGCTAACTTGTTGTTTAGTACTAATCATTACTTTAAAAGCGTAACCGCTTTATTCAACAAGCGCTGATTCAATTAAAATGTCATCTTTTGGTACATCACCGTGACCAGAGTAATTACCGGTTTCTACCAGTGCCATTTTATCAATTACGTCCATGCCATCAACAACTTCGCCAAATACACAGTAGCCCCAACCTTGAACAGATTCACTTTTAAAGTCTAAGAAATCATTGTCTGATAAATTGATAAAAAATTGTGCAGAAGCTGAATGTGGCTCTTGTGTACGTGCCATAGCTAAAGTACCGCGTTTATTACCTAAGCCATTATTTGCTTCATTTTCAATGCTAGCGCGAGTTTGTTTTTCATCTAAACCAGGAGCAAAACCACCACCTTGCGCCATAAAACCTTTGATCACACGGTGAAAAATAGTGCCATTGTAATGACCTTCTTCTACATATTGTTGGAAGTTTTTAGCTGTGTTTGGCGCTTTATCGAAGTTTAGTTCAATTTTAATATCACCAAGGGTCGTTTTGAAAATAATCATAAGATTCTCTTAATAAATTGGGTATACAAGTTAATGCAAATAAATTTTGCCAAATTGTACCTTATACCAATACAAATAAATATGTGATCATTCTAAATGGACTAAATTTTCCAATAACATCGTTGCTTTCAATCCTAATAGCCAGCTATTACTCAATCAAGCGCCTTGTTCTTGAAAATTT
>Ga0209395_1003401_pt1 | contig 19716 bp, 12 predicted proteins | sample GOMGulsemesocosm_3_FD_184635 | JGI IMG/M metagenome (GOLD analysis project Ga0209395, IMG submission 184635) | Methane-oxidizing microbial communities from mesocosms in the Gulf of Mexico - GOM9D Gulf of Mexico (SPAdes) (version 2) | ecosystem: Environmental > Aquatic > Marine > Cold seeps... | reverse complement strand
CTGTAGCAGCTTAACGACAATATTGTGTATTGTATTCAACCCCAGGCCGACATGACCCATATTGCGTTTTGTGGTGAAAAACGGCTCCAATATCTGCCCTTTATCTTCTTTGATACCACATCCATCATCGCTATAGGTCATGGTAATTACCTCATTGGCAACAGAAACAGAGATTGTTATGTTTCCTTGCTCAATATTGGCAAAACCATGGCTAATCGAGTTATCAATAAATCCAATTAATATTTGTGATAAATCACTGGGAAAACTCACCACTTCAAGTGAATCAGGGCATGTAACTGTCACTTTGTGTTTTAATACCTTAAGCTTGTTGTGCAGTGTTGTAAGTGTGTCATTTATCATCGTTTTCATCAAAAACGTTCTTTTTATCGAGACATCTGTACTTACTGCTAATTTTTTAAAGCTATTAACAAGATCTGCAGTTCTAGTTAGGTTGGTCAAGGTGCCTTTTGAGGCTGTAGTTAGCATCTCTAGTTTTTCCAATAACGCATCTTTTGTTAGTTTGTTATCAACAACCAATTTATTGAGTTTTTCGGCTGTATCTTCAATACATGAGGCGTAGGTAATACTTGTGCCCAAAGGGGTATTTATCTCATGCGCAACCCCAGCAACCAAACTTCCTAATGAGGCTAATTTTTCAGACTCGACTAATTTTTGCTGTGTTAGTTGTAACTCTTGCATCGCTCTTGCTAAACGCTGCAATGTACTCTGCGAATGATACAAACGAAAAACAAGGTAAAAGATGCCCGATATAAGCCATAATAACAGCATAAAAATTACCAGCTCTTCCTTGGGTATCAGTAATTTTCGAAATGAAATCTCTTCAATTAATATCTCTACATCACCAAAATTTGTTATACCAGGCGTCGATATTTCAATGACTGAAATATTATTAAACTCACTACCTGAATACTCTAATGGAATCTCTCTAGCACTGCTCCACCAGCTCGCAACTTGAAATGAATTTAATAGAATATATTGTCCGTCGGGGTGACGGTTTGGTGAAAATTCAACTTCGTTAATTTTTAACGAGTTTGTATCTTTTATTAGATCGGTGTAAATAGGGTTATAGTTTCGAAGGTAAACACGAACACGTTGAGGGTCTATGCCCGTGTATTTCATTTTTAAAAATATCTCATCATACGTTGAAAAATCAACTCCTTTAGAAAACGCTTGCCAATGCTGGCTATAGTCAATTTTTTTGGAAAAATCGACAGTGCTTTTTTTATCTACTTCTGAAATATTGATAATAGCTTGGCAATAGGGCCACTCATAGTCTGCTTTTTTTATCTCGCAGTGTAATAATGCCCCCGATTTTGTTAGTGCTAAAGAAGCGCTTGATTTTCCACCCATCATCATATCAGAGCGAGCGGCTAACCTTTTTGGCTCAGTCAGGTTCACAGAGAAGGTGCTATAGAGTCCGAATTGATACAAATAGAGGGTAACAATACTGCTTACTATCAACAGTATTAACAACCTCGAGGTTAGCTTAGGTTTTACAAATTCCATAAATTACACCACTAAATCAACTCATTACTTTATTCAGTTTAGTCCCCCTTGCCTATCTAATAGTCATTGTTATTAACAATTTTTATCAAATACATGTCTACTCAATACAAAGGCCAGCAACATAAACAAACTGTGCTAATGGCTCTACCACCGAAGCTTTTATTCGCGCTTATTTGTTTTTTTTCTTCTGTCATATCAGCTTGTTGCTCTATAGCAGAGATCGCTGTCACCTCTTCAACAGCCACAGCCCTCGGATCTTCAATTTCGTCATTGATGGTGAAATCTGCGTCATTAGGCCCCCATATTCAATGGTAAATTGAATACACTCATGCCCAACAATGACCCTCTCGGTATATTGACAACTAGCAAAATGAGCAATTTAAATTAATTAACTTGTCTGCGTTAACCTGCCGTTAACCCAGTGTCATTGATAATCCGTTTACACCATAAATTAAACGGAGTTAGTCATGCACATAACATCAAAAGTTCTTATGCCACTGTTAATATTAAGCACACTTTTTTTAAGCGCTTGTAATAAAGAGCAACAGGTTTTTAATGAAGTCGTGCGCCCAATCGCTTGGACAGAGGTAAAAGAGAGTGATTTTACGCAAAAACGAAGATTATCAGGCACAGTCTTTCCCCTCGAAGCGACACAACTCAGTTTTGAGGTAAATGGTAAAGTAGACTGGATTGCCGTTAACCTAGGAGACAGTGTTAAAAAAGGGCAAAAACTAGCGGGATTAGCACAGCGCAATTTACAACTTTCAGTCAACTCATCACAAGCCAACCTTAATAAAGCAAAAGCACAATACGCAGAAACGAAAAACTCTTATCAACGTTTTCAAACGTTATTAGAGAAGCAGCTTGTGTCGATTGCCAATTTTGAAAAAACCAAAGCCAGTTATGAAGCGTCATTAAGCGCCGTTAATCTCGCAAAAACACAACTTAATATTGCTAAAAAGAACCTACAGGATGCGGTGTTATATGCGCCCTACGATGGAAAAATCAGTCAACGCCATATCGAACCTTCACAGCAATTAGCAGCTGGACAAATTGCCTTCGAAGTACAAGGTATTGAAGGGTTAGAAGTACAGGTGATGGTACCAGAAACGCTAATCAGAGATTTAACAATAGGCACACCATTAACCGTGCAATATCCCGCTTTTCCTAATGCAATCAACCAAGCCTCTATCAGTGAAATTGGCTCTCGCGCAAAAACTGCAAATGCGTTCCCAGTCACCGTGTTTATTGAGTCTCCACTCGCGATGCTAAAAGCGGGCATGAGCGCAGAGGTTGATTTTGTCTTTGCAGGGCGTGGCAGAGATGGTTTTCAAGGAAAAGTGATAACAGTCCCTATCTCAGCACTTGGCGCGGGAGAGCAACAAATCAGTTATGTATATCTGTTTAACCCACAAACCAAGACCCTTAGCAAACGCCAAGTTAGTGTTGAGAATATCTTAAACAACCAAGCACAGTTATCTCAGGGGTTAAGTGAGGGCGATATTATTGCTACTGCGGGAATCTCATTTTTACACGACGGGCAAAACGTTAAATTGCTCTCTAAACAAGTTAAAACATTTAATTAATGATAGGGAAATCAGTAATGAAACTAACGCAATTTGCATTTAACTATAAAAAACCAGTGTTTTTAGTCCTACTGCTGTTATTAATTAATGGCCTATTTGCCTACTTTACGCTGCCTGCACAGGAAGACCCAAGCATTACCGTCCGAGATGTTGTTGTTACAACAAACTACCCAGGAATGGCACCCGAGCGTGTTGAGCAATTAATAACAAAAACATTAGAGCAAGCGATACGCAAAATCCCCGAGGTTAAAAAGATCACCTCTACCTCAACCACAGGCCAGTCGGTCATTCATGTTAAAGTTTACGACCGCTATTTTGAGCTTGATAAAATTTGGCAAGATCTGCGCAATAAAATCAATGAGGTTGAACACAATCTGCCCGAGGGTACACAAACGCCCTTTATCAATGACTCCTTTGGTGATGTTTCGGTGATCACACTGGCCTTAACGGCGGATGGATTTTCATTACACGAGATGAGTGATATTGCCCGCCATATCAGTGATAACCTGTATGCTGTTGAAGGCACAAAGAAGATAGATATTCTTGGTGAGCAACAACAGTATATTTTTATTGAAGCAAGTAATGCACGTTTCTCACAGCTTGGTTTATCCCCTAAGCAGGTTATTAATGCGTTGCAAAAACAAAATATTATCAGTGCAGGTGGTCAGGTCGATATCGGCTCAAAAGCGCTGGTTATAGAGCCCTCTGGTAACTATAACTCGGTGGATGAGATAAAAAAAACACGTATCCGTTTAGCCGATGGTAAAAATACGATTGCACTTCAAGACATTGCTAATATTCGCCAAGATTATATTGACCCGCCCCACCAGCCCGCCTATTACAATGGTAAACAAGCGATCATGTTTTCCATTGCCATGTTACCCGAGCAAAACCTATTAAGCTTTGCGCCAAATGTACAGAAACGTGTTAACCAAATAACCGCAAATCTGCCTATCGGTTATCAATTAGATTACGCGACTTACCAAGCGACTCAGGTTGAAAACGCAGTCAATGGCGTATCAGTCAATGTAATGCAAACATTAGCGATTGTTTTAGTCGTGGTTATCCTATTTTTAGGGGTACGCACTGGTTTAATTGTGGGTTCAATTGTGCCCTTTGTAATGTTAGTAACCCTCGCGATAATGCAATATACAGGCATGGTTTTAGAGACAATGAGCCTAGCGACCTTAATTATTGCTCTGGGATTATTAGTTGATAATGGCATCGTCGTTGCAGAGGACTTTAAACGCCGTGTTGAAAAAGGTGAAACCCGTTATCAAGCGATGATTAATGGTGGCCAAGAGTTAGCACTGCCACTGTTAAGCTCAACGGTAACCACGGTATTATTCTTTTTACCACTGATGTTAGCAGAACACGTAGCAGGTGAATTTACCCGCTCTATCTCACTGGTTATTTTAATTACACTATCAAGTAGTTGGGTGTTAGCGTTAACGATTACCCCAATTCTCTGTTATTACTTTATTAAACCCAGCAATAAAGTGACACAGGCACAAACTGAAACAGCAACAGGTTTCTATCACTACTATGAGCAACTATTACACTGGTTATTAACCCACAAAACACTCTTTTTAGGCGTGATGGTGATCTGTTTAATGGTGGCAATGGATGGCTTTAAATCGATTCCAAAACAGTTTTTCCCTGACTCTTCACGCAGCCAAATAATGATGTATGTCGACTTGCCAATTGGTAGCTCAGCTAAACAAACCGATAAACAGATGCAAGCTATCTTTCATTGGTTAGACAATAACAAACAATTTCCACAAATCGAAAACTACTCTGGTTATTCAGGTTTTAATGGCCCGCGTTTTGTTGCTACATTAAGCCCTGAAGACCCTGCCGATAACAAAGGTTTTATCGTTTTTAATATTAGCAAAGGTCACGATTTAACAAAAACAGTGAACCAGTTACACAATGCAATGTTAAACGAATTTCCAAATGTTTCTGCACGTGTAAAACGCATGTTTGCTGGCCCCTCTGACTCAAGTGAAATAGAGATCCAAGTAAAGGGCCCAGATAAAGCAGTTATTTATGCTAAATCACAGCAGATAAAACAGCTATTACAGCAGATCCCAAACACCAAAAATATCCGTACCGATTGGGAAGACCGCTTAGTTAAAATAGAGGTTAAAGTTGATCAAAACCGAGCTCGTTTGGCTGGTGTTACTTCACAGGATATCGCTAATGCACTGCAGAGTTTTTTCAGTGGCAGTGAGGTTTCTCAATACCGCGATGGTGATGAGATAATCCCTATTTTGTTCCGTGCAAATGAAAATGAACGTAGTAACTTAGATAGGTTAAGAACCGTTGCTGTTTTCTCTGAAACATCGGGCCAAGCTATACCACTATTGCAAGTAGCCGATTTTGTGCCAGTGAACCAATATGCAAAAATACAGCGTGAAGATATGTTTAATGCTATTACCGTTAAAGCGACAAATACACAAAAAACAGCGCAGGATTTAAAGCAAATAATTGATGTTCAGGTCCAGCAACTTAAAAGCGACTTACCTATTAATCACAGCATTGAATACGATGGCGTTGTGGTTGACTCCAGTGATGCGCAACAAGCCTTAGCGGCTAATATGCCAATGGTGATTGCAATGGTACTGGTGTTATTGGTGTTGTTGTTTAATGCATACCGTAAAGCATTGATTATTGTGCTAACCATCCCACTTGCTATCATCGGCACTATTATTGGTTTATTTGTCATGAATGCACCCTTTGGCTTTATGGTAAGCTTAGGCATCTATAGCCTAGCGGGTATCATCATCAACAATGCCATTGTACTAATCGATCGTATTGATATTGAAAAGAAAAGCGGCCACAGTGATTATCAAGCGATCATCAATTCATGCCTCACCCGATTACGCCCAATTGTTATCACCACGGTGACCACTATCATGGGGTTGCTACCACTACTACTAGACCCAAGCTCAATGTTTTATGGCATGGCAACAGTATTAGCATTTGGTTTAGGCCTAGGGACGATTTTAACATTAGGTGTTGTACCGGTTTTATATGCTTCATTTTATAAGGTAAATCGATGAAACTTTCAGTTTTATTAGTTGAAGATGATTTAGATTTGGCTGCCACAGTGGTTGACTACCTCGATTTAGAAGAGATAGATTGTGACCACGCTGCCAATGGAATTGCAGGGCTTGTTTTGATTAAAGCTAATCAGTTTGATGTGATCCTGCTTGATATCAACATGCCAAAAATGGATGGTTTAAGCGTCTGTGAAGCACTGCGCAGTGAGGGTGTTTCCACACCAGTATTAATGCTCACTGCACGCGATACCCTAGAAGATAAACTTGCTGGATTTGAAGTTGGCAGTGATGATTACATGGTAAAACCCTTTGATATGTTAGAGCTTGTCGCACGTATTAAAGCATTGAGTAAAAGGCGCAGTGGTTTAACGAATAAACTTTCAATGTTTGGTTTACATGCAGACTTTGATGCAAAAACGGTTACTCGCGAACAAACAACACTACAACTCTCACCAACGGGTTGGAAAATACTCGAGTTATTGATGCGTCACTCCCCACAGGTAATATCAAGAGAAAAATTGATGCAAGCTGTGTGGGGAGACGAACAACCCGATAGCAATAGTCTCAAGGTACACCTGTTTAAACTAAGGCAACAGGTAGATGCGAGTAGCTTTAAGCATAAATTAATCCACACCATTGCAGGCCAAGGTTTTGTGTTGCAGGACAAACAATGAAAAAAACAACCACTATTAATCGTTTCATCTTTCGCTCACTCGCTCTGGTGACTGTGGTGGTTGTATTAACTTACACCTTTGCGATGAATTTCTATTTTATACAAGGGCTTGATGAGTCAAACTTTCAAAGCCTGCGTTTAGAGGGCAGTGAGTTTGCTAAACAGTACCAACAGGACAAACAAACGCCCCTGCCGAACTCAATACACTTTCGCGGTTATTTAAGTTGGCAGGAAACACCAAGCAGGGTGAAAACACTATTTGATAAACCACAGAAAAGTAAAGAGATAAGCTATGACTCGCGAAAAACGCGCCACGGAGAGGTCGTGTTTGGCTTACCGAATCAAGTATCTTTTTTAGTTTCTACCCCGCTAGATGACGGTAAGCGCTTATACCTAGTACGTGAGCTTGATGTTTCCAACACTGAAAACTTAAGTCAACACCGCGTCATTAGTATCGTGTTATCAACACTGCCCTTAGCCGCTCTGTTTTTGCTAGTTGCTTATCTATTATTACAACGATTTTTAAAACGCACCCTAGCACCGTTCCACCAGCTTGGTGAATGGGTTGATGCTTTAACCCCAGAAAATGTAGATAAAGCTTTACCCGATTTTGAATTTGCAGAGCTCAACCGTATCGCCAAGCAGCAACAGCAGACCTTGCAACGTATTGGTTTAATCAATAAAAAAGAGCAAGATTTTTTGCGTCATGCCAGTCATGAATTAAGGACGCCTATCGCTGTGGTGAAAAGTAACAGTGAGCTATTAATACGTATTTTAAAAGAGCATAAAGCTGCGACCTCGGTTGCTCGTATACAACGAGCAGGTTTAAACATGCAACATATGACCGAAACACTGTTATGGTTAAGCCGTGAAGATAACCAACAACTCGGTAAAGAGCCTGTTGATCTGGCGCTACTGCTGGAGCAGTTAATTGAAGATAACCAATACCTGTTGCAGAGCAAACAGGTAGAGATAAAATTAGTCTTAGATAAAAGTATGGTTAACGTTGCAACAACGCCCTGCCGGTTAATACTTAACAACCTTATCCGCAATGCTTTCCAATATACTAATAATGGTGTTGTTGAACTTAAGCTAAGCCATGGAAAAATTAGCCTGAAAAATATCGAGCAAGCGACCATAAACACAGAGCATAATAATTCAGATTACGGGTATGGCCTTGGCTTACAACTGGTTGATAAAATAATAGATAAAATGGACTGGCCTTATAACAATCAAGAGATTGAAGGTGGACGTTTGGTCACGCTAAACTTTGACTTTGAGAAGGAAAGTTAATTAATTTATGCATTCAGTTTTTAATAAATAACTGTAGCACCAGCCTAGCTAATATCAGGTTGTCCATAGGGCCTCATAACCTACAAACTGCGTTAGCTTGCTAACCAATACGAATAGATAGAGCCCCCCATCCATTGATTTCAAAGAAACCGATGCTGAGAGATGATTACATGTACACATACTTCACTGTTAGGTAGTTAACACAGTCAACCACAGACATCGATGTTCGAAGCTATCACGGATTGAGTTATAAAATCTGCTCATAATAGTTTTCAGCACCACCACGCTTAAAAATCAAACAATCTTGTTATCAAAAGCATGGGGGATATCACATCATCACACCTCGATTTAGGTACCCCAAAGTACATTTTAATCAGCAAACAAATACCCACAACCAGCCCAACAAAAGAGAACAGATACGAGTAAGTAATCACTCACACACTAAGTGTTAACTCTATTTCTTACTGATAGCTAATTTTAAAAAACGGCAACTAACACGCCTTTCGAATGATTCTGCGATGATGATCTATTGACTCACAATGCGCTATATCGTTTTATAGTATGACAGAGCCTAAATTTTTGGTTTGTTGTTAATTTGAAACAAGATCTGCCGATGCAGGCTTCAATCTCATAACAAGGAAGTGATAAAGGTTATCTGTAGTGAATTATATACCCGTTACCAATCAAAGTGCTTTATTCAGTCGTCAGCTCGGACACTAAGGCAAGGCGCAGTATGATGACAATGGCTAGCCCTTATCGAATACTGCAACGCCGAATTAGTTTTCGAGCTGACGACCCGAAGGGCAAGCTTTGAGGCAAACAATTTCGTTGTTAGAAAGTATCGATTGAACCAGTTAGACCTTCAACTTTCTGCCTAGAATTTGTTCACCTCACAGCTTGCTGAATTTTTCACCTTGAATGATAACGGGTATAGACATAAATGTTTGATTGAAAAATAGAAAGGAAACTAACCATGTTTACACATTTTAAAAAGAATAAAATAGCAGCATTGGTATTAGCGACATCAGCGGCAATCGCACCACAAGTTGCACAAGCCGAAAAAGTTGAACTAGTCATCGATCCACAACATCTCCCTGCATTTAATCGAAATTTCAACCCTTTCCTTGGCACAAATTTAAGCACAACACCTGACTTTATCTATGAGCAACTGGTTATCTTTAATGAGATGAAAGGAAATGAACCTGTATTTCGTTTAGCAACGGGTTTTGAAATGAGTAAGGACCTTAAGTCGGTTACCTTTGATATCCGCAAAGGAGTAAAATGGTCCGATGGTGAAAAATACACCGCAGACGATGTTGTTTATACTTTCAACCTACTTAAAGCGACACCAGCACTGGATCAAACTGGTGCCAATAAAGTTGTTAACTCTGTTAAAAAAATTAATGAGTACAAGGTTGAATTTACCCTTGCTGATGCAAATTCAAATGCGCCTTACGAAATTGTTAAAGTGCCCGTTGTGCCACAACATGTTTGGTCTAAGGTCAAGAAACCCACTGAGTTTATGAACTTAAACCCAGTGGGCTCTGGTCCTTTTACCACCATTGAAACGTTCACATCCACCCTTTATGTGCAGTGTACCAATGATACTTACTGGGATGCGGCTTCGCTCGATATAGATTGTATTCGTATTCCTCAAATTGCCACCAACGATCAGTTCCTTGGAAAAGTAATCAACTCAGAGCTTGATTGGACCTCCTCTTTCATCCCAGATATTAACAATACTTACGCTTCTAAAAACAATCATCATAAATATTGGAATACCCCTGCAGGCACACAAGCGTTTGTTGTCAACTTCAAAAACCCTGATGCTGCAAAAAATGAAGCATTAACCAATGTTGATTTCCGTCGTGCATTTGGCATGGCGCTAGATCGTCAAACTATTATCGATATTGCGTTTTATGGTAACGGCGTTAAAAATGATTTTGCATCGGGTCTTGGTTATGCATTTGAAGCATGGTCAGATGAAGCGACTCATAACAAGTACAAAAAATTTAACACTTATAATGTTAAAGGTGCAAAAGCACTGCTCGCTAAAGCGGGCTTTAAAGACTTAAATAATGATGGTTTTGTTGAAACGCCTTCTGGAAAATCTTTTACCCTTAACATTCAATCTCCTAATGGCTGGTCTGATTTCAACAATACGGTGCAACTTTCTGTAGAGATGCTTGAAGAGGTGGGGATCCAAGCTAAGGCGCGTACTCCTGATTTTTCGGTGTACAATAAAGCGATGCAAGATGCGACCTATGATGTGGCCTATACGAACTACTTCCATGGTGCAGACCCGTTTAATTACTGGAATAGTGCTTACAATTCGAAGTTTCAAACCTCATCTGCACCACGTTTTGCGATGCACCATTGGAGTAACAAACAGTTAGATGCGCTTTTAGACGGTTTTTATCAAACGGCAGATAAAGCTGAGCAACGTAGCATGGCTAATCAGATCCAAGCTATCATCGCTAAAGATCAGGTGACTATTCCGGTGATGTCAGGCCTTAACAGCTTCCAGTACAATACCGCTCGCTTTACTGGTTGGTGGAATGAAGATAATCCTCAAGGCCGTCCGCAAATTTGGGCTGGTTTTCCAGAGCGAATTTTGCAGGTGTTAGATCTTAAACCTGTTAAATAACCCTCAATACAAAGGGTGCAGTGATGCACCCTTTTTTAACAGCTTTGCCCTCCGCAAATAGAAAACAGTCCCCTCATTCTATGTTGAACAAGGGTTGCAAAGTAAACACACAAAACAGTCCTCCTCTTTCGTTCATAAAAGTTGTGTAGTGGTTAAGTAATTATGGCCATATGTGTAGAGTTATTATCGTAATACTTTGTAACTCGATGTATGGACTCCTCAACGCTAGCAACTAACCTGAGTTACTGTAACTACTTAGGGGCTCATACGATGTTGAAATCTAGTGTTATTGGAATTGATTTCGCTAAAAATATCATTCAAATATTACAGCCTCAAACATCTATAATTTCTACATCGCAATCGCCCCATAGCACTTAAAACAGCGCTCATTAGTTAAAGAATGACCTGAGCCTCGTCCTCTCTATTGGGATGCTTAAATGACTCATAATATACTCCTAAATTTACCAATAATTTTCGCTGCTAAACTGGCCAGGGTTACGTCGCAAGTGTTTGTTAAATCCAGCCTCTATTAAACTTTCACTGCAATCCCTAACCATGCTAGGGTTGCCACATAAATAGAAAAAACTCCCGTTAGCTTGGAGTGGAATGCCTGCTGCTTGTTGCAGCGCCCCACTTTCGAGTAACATTGGAATTCTTCCTGACAAAGCTCCGCTGACCGATTCTCTAGAAACAATTCGTACATAAACCAACCTCTCTTGATAACGTTGTTTAAGGCGTGCTATCTCTTCTTGATAACTCAACTCTGCCTTAAGTCGAGTTGCGTTCACTAATACAACTCGCTCAAAGCGATTTTCAATCGATGCATCATTTAACATCGCTAAATAGGGCCCTATCGCCGTTCCTGTGCTCAACAACCACAAGTGACGAGTATTTTCAGGGACTTCATCTAAAGTCATGAAACCAGCAGGGTCTTGGCCAACTAGCAATTCATCCCCCACTTCAAGAGCATGTAGAAGTGGTGAGAGTTGCCCATTGGGATCGGTAATAATTAAAAACTCTAGCTCACCGGTTGCTTTATGATCACTAGGGTGATTAACAATTGAATAAGCTCGACGGATAAGATCCTGATGTTCATCGTATTGTGCCAACTTTATAAATTGACCTGCTACATAAGATGTAAATGGCACCTGTACACGTAAAGAAAACAGGCTCTCTGTCCAATCAGTACGTTTTGTCACGACTGCTTGGGTGAATCCAATATGAGGTTGTAACATTGTGCCCCTCCTTTTAGAATAACTATTTACCCAAAAAAAATACCTAACATGGTGTAGGGCTTATACGAGTATCATTAATTTTTGTGCCCCAACGTAACCATGCTTTTTCATGAAAAAAATACCCAACACTATTAACCAAAGGCTCAATAATTGCGACTAAACCACCAATCATGATGTCGTTTGTTAATAACCATGTCACTGTAAATGCAATGCAAAAATGCATGCTGGTAAATGTAATTGTTTTAATCATAATGATTGCTCCTTTACCGCCACTTAATGATAACGATTACCATTAAGGTCCGCAATACTATTTATTAAATATATTAGATATTTTGTTCTGAAGGGTTTGATAGTGGTATTGCAGGCTAAACTAATTGATTTAGTCGGGAGTATAAGGCGCCTAAGCAGTTCACAGATCTATACTTGGTTTTGTTGTCATGAATGGTAGCGTTTCCTGCTTCAACAAAAACTCAAGCTAGGTGTTAATTACACTGTAGGCTTGAACGTAAATACTAGAAACTTACTATATGATTATCCGTTTTTAACCTTGAATTGAGATAGTTTGTAAGTGCATTGCCAAAGTCACTTTACCCCTTTGCACCATTAAGAAGCCTTATCGCAAACGCCCCTTTTGAGAATCAGCAACTACAAATTAGTGGCCAATGTTACTTAGCCACAACAGGTCATAAAACCTGCCATAACTGGGCCGTCCGTATGTAGCCCTTTACGACTTATTAACGATATTTTTGTATTATTGGGTTAACTTGTTCATTATTGAACATAATATATATGGCTCACATACATATTAACGGCATACCTTTTGCCGTATAGCGATTTAACCTAAAGTAGGTATATCTAGTTATCATTTAAAAACAATAATTTAGAGTTTACATGTTAAACACACTATATATTCGATCTTACACACGACAAAAAGTTGGCCATTTTCATCAATTCCATCAATTACTCCTGCCGTTACGAGGGGTCATCAATATTGAAATGGATGGTTTTACAGGTAAGGTAACGCCTGGAGAATGTGCTGTCATTAAAAAGGGGAACAAGCATTACTTTACTGCAGATAGTGAAGCAAGGTTTGTTGTGGCGGATATGGGTGAACTTCCTGAAAATATCTCCTCATCAAATACAATTGTGTTCTCTATTAGCCAACCTCTGCTTCAATTTCTTAGTTTTGTGGCAGTCCAATTAGAGTCTCAAGTTCACAAAGAAGTAGAACGAATTGCGTATCTAATGTTTTTTGAATTAATGAGCACGCAAATATTACTTAAGCAATTGAATTATAGAATTCGAGAAGCCGTCGAATTTATAGAATCTCATCTCACTGAAAAGCTCCCAATAGATAAGCTAGCGAGTATTTCATGCTTGAGCCCCACCCAATTTAAGAAGCTATTCAAAGAACAAGTCGGATTAACTACGGCACAATATGTAACAAAGATGCGCATGGAAAAAGCGCTAGCGCTCTTAACCCATACTGATAGTCCGCTTCAAATAATTTCCGAGCAAGTAGGCTACACCGACCTCAGCGCATTTAGCAGACGTTTCTCTCAACACTTCGGTCTATTGCCTTCAAAAATATCACGCTAATTACGTCTGAACAGCACAAAGAAACGTCTTATTAGCAAAATAAACTCTATTCCACAAGAATATACTACTAACCAGCATAAAGTGATGCACTATGAGAGTGCCCCCTCAGGTGAGGCAATAAGTGTCTTACGGACATTTTGTATGCTGCCTAAATAGCAAACAGCCTATGATCACGTAATACACTATTAGTACCAATAAATAATAAGTTATTAGTAACCCAAGAATTGCAATCAAGCTTGCAGTTTCATGTTGGTCTTATGAATTTTGATAAATATATAAAGGAGTTAATTATCAACGATCTAAAGTGGAGTGAATTTCAAAAAATTCAATTAAGAGTGGGAACAATTATCGAAGTTGATGATTTCCCTGAAGCTAGAAATCCTTCATATATTTTAAGAGTGGATTTTGGTGTAAATATAGGAATAAAAAAATCAAGTGCTCAAATTACTGAACTATACAAGAAGGAAGATTTAGTCGGGAAAAAAGTAATGGCAGTTACTAATTTCCCTGCTAAACAAATTGGGCCAATTATGTCGGAGTGTTTAGTGACTGGATTCCACAGAGAAGATGGAGCCGTTGTTTTGGCGACACCCGACCAAAATGTAGCTAATGGAACATTGCTTTGTTGACCTCAAAGGGCCTTAGTAGTCCGTTATCTACTATTTAAAAAATCGCTTGCTTTGTTTTTATGCAGGCAACAATAAATATTCTTTCCTAGATCACTTGCAGCCGCTTTTATAATAGAGGTTTAACTCTGTGCATCCTTTGCAAGAGCGGATGATACAAAGTTAAATCTCTATAAACTAATAAAGCGATATACAGGAACTGTTTATTGCATTTCGATCATCGTGTCAAAACTACTTAACATTCCAGTGGAACACGGTGATATAACAACAAAAGAAGTTGCAATTCTTAAGCGTAACGGACCTGAAACACTATTTTCAGGAATTTTCACTGTAACATCTAATCCCGGCTGCCCGTCATATATACTATCAGAATAGAGTATTTCATTTGAGTTTATACTATTATCAAAAACACCATCATCATTGGCATCTAACCAAATTTTCCAATCTGAGCTTCTCTGTGTTGTTTTTTCTTCGTTGATACTGATACGAACACTATTACCATCGACTATGGTTATCGTTCTGTTGGTATAATCCCAGCGGTCACTTTCAAGACTACTATCAATGAGTTGCCCATCAATGGTAACTTGTTTAATGATGCGATCTGTATCTCTATTATGTTTGTCAGAGCAATACCCTGTAAATACGTCAATCTCACGAGTAAAACTGTCAGTTTCACCTAGGCTGTCGGTAATGGTTAACTTAGGATTGTATTTTCCGCCAATTTCATACTCGTGAGTTGGCTCCTGCTCTTCGGAGGTATTGCCATCACCAAAGTCCCAATGCCATTGCGTGATATTTTCTGTCGTAAAACTAGTATCGCTAAATGAGATTGCTCTTTTTTTCGGGGTAAATTGAAAGTGGGCTAGGCTTCCCTCATCAAACAATTTAATTTTTACTGCTTTAAAGGCTTCAATAACATCCTCGGTAGGCTCATTTAAGACCTCTGCTGTTTGTAAAACACATTCAGCGGCTAGTTGTAGGCTGATATTACCCCAACAACGTTCTGCAGCCTGTATGAATAAAAAGTAACTACGATCCATTCCCCACTTATTGGTTAACAAATAAAAGGGGTATGAAATTAAACCAATAAGTCGATATTGAGAAGCTGTATCCACATCATCATTCTTTGCTTCATCATAATCAAAAAAACTAGGAACCGCGCCATATGCAGTTACAATTTTGCTCGTGTCTCGAATACTTGAGGAATCTATCTCTTGACCATGTAACCAATGCAGCTGTCCGGTATAATGGTACTTTGCGGCGGCCCCTGATATATCTGCGAATGCTTCATGTAATACAAATGCATCAAGAATTAAATCAGAAAAATTATCTAAGTTGAGCCCTGTATTTTTATCTAAAAAACCATGAGCAAGTTCATGCGCAATAATATCTAGTGAGGTACTGCCGTTTGAGAAATACCTTTCATCACCAAAGTTTGCATAAGCGCCTGACCAAAAAATATCACTATTGTAGTCTTTAGCATAATGTACTCTTAAACGCATTTTGTCACTGTATGCAGGGCGTCCTAAATATTTGTAAAACATATTGTAAACAACAGTTCCATAATGCAATGAATCGTTAAGGGCTGAATAGGTTAATACCTCTTCGTCAAAGTCATAAACTATTCTTTCGCTATTAACAAGGCTATTTGTACAGTCAAAGTTAAAAGCAGGGTAAAACTCATCATCTAATTCATGTACTTCACGAGGATCTTTTTCGTTGTTCATATCGATAATCATCACATGACCATTATCAAAGGAGCAGGTATCCGTCTCATTAATTGTTTCTTTATTCGCAAACAAATACTCTCGATCTAGACCATAATGCCAATTTGCTTGTTGCGTCCCCCCCATGCCCGTTACTTGTGCATTTCCTTTGAAGTCTAGGAAGCGAATCATGGTGCTGTATAGTTGTTCACCTTGGTCATTTAACGCAATCAATTTTAATTGTGAATCAAGACTAGGCATGCTGACAGCATCTTGTAAATCGATGGCGAGGTAATGCTGAGCTGGATCGATCACATCTAAGGTTTTTATTACTTGTCCTTGAATCTGCTCATTGTTTTTATCCGCCCAAAATAACTGATAGGTGCTGATTTCAGAACCATTTTTAGGGCTATTTATTTCTACAATGCCTGATACTTCTAGTGTTTCACCATTACTGTCGACAAGTGCTGCATTTAGCTTATCTTCATGGGTTGGCCAATAAACTTGTAACTTGGTTGTATTAGTAGCATCAAATGGAAAAGCATCTTGACCATCAACTATGCCGTCATTATCATCATCGGGGTCGGCATTATTGCCAATTTCGTCGTTGTCAAAGTCAAGTGTTTCACTAGCATCATTTGGGAATGCGTCATCTTGATTAAGTACCCCATCACCATCGTTATCTTGGTTTGGTTCAAAAATTGGGCCCCGTAGTGTGCCTTGGGTCGTGTTGATAAGCCTACCATTTTTGCTTTTTAATCTTATAGTAACGATCACTCCGCTGTTATCAGTTAAAGTGTTTTCAAAATACCAACTTAATCGATTTGCAGACGTTAACATGTTCACTTCAGCTTCTGTACCATATTGAATGGTGACAAAGCTAGCACCAGGGTTAAGACTAAGTGAAACTTCAGTTTTACCTGACTCATTCTGCGAAGCTGGAACAATATAGGTAATTTCACTAAATTCAGGAACAACGACTGGTGGTAGGTTTAATTTGTTTCCATCGGAAAGCAAAGAGGCAAGCGTTTCATAGAAATGACTAAGTGCTTCTCCTTCACTAACGACAGTGCCTGTTCCGGTAGTGAGTTCAGAAATTACCTTATTTAACTCAGTCACAAAATTGTCTGAGGTGATATCAAGGCTGCTACCGCTAGCTAAATTTTTAACACTGTCACTGATGGTTATGCCATTAGTGGGATTGTTATCTTGATCTAGACTTTGTAATAATTGCAATAGACGAATAACATTTACATCATCTGGCGTTGAACTATTTGCTAAATCGATAGGTGTAATAATTTCCTTCGCAGTGGTTGCTTGACCCGTATTTAATTCGATCGAGCCAATCTTAAAGGTAATTTTTTCTCCAGCTAAATACTCAAACTCACCATTTGTATTGGTAAACCCACTCTGAGAGTTAGTTGTATATTGCACCCCTACAACAGCAGAATCGAGAAATTTACCTGTTAATATATTATTGGGAGGAGTATCTGACGGTGGTGGCGTTGTTGGGGGAGTATCTGATGGTGGCGGAGTTGTTGGGGTATTGTCTCCACCTCCTCCACAGCCTGTCAAAATTACAGATGCAAGGGTTAACGCGAGTAGCTGATTAGTGTGAGGTACTAAATTAAACAATGATTTTCTCCCTTAACAGAATTACCTTTAAGTTTTAAAGCAATTCATAAAAATTAAATTTATATTTTACAGCCAGTTAGATCAGTGATTGTTTCGTGCTTTATGCAGAAAAACTATCTTATAGTTATGCAGATCTATCGCATAAGCAGAAAATTTAGGCTCTGTTTGTTAGAAAAGTGAGTCATAGGATTTAATCGATGCTTCCATGTTGTTTGTTCCAAGAACGCAATAGTCCATTTTCGTCATTCAGTATCTAATCAGTTTGCTAGAGTTTGGTACACCTCAAATTGACAGAGCAAAGTGTATCCATTCAATTAATATCAAGCAATGCCAGTTGTTGCATACCTGATATACGTAAATGCATGGTGAATCAGTTTGATTTACAACATAAATTGGCTGTATCTACTCTACCCAGTGACTAAACAATCGCCCCTGCTAATTGATTGTTGATTTAATACGTTAAAACTAGTATTCACTCATCCCATTATTATGAATTAGCCGAGCTACAACCACCTGACTTGCCCGATCTACAATCCTTTATGTGCTGTATAATTGTCTGCTTCCGAAGGTGGTTTGTGGCCCGATACATTATGAGTCGTCTACAAATAGAGTTAATACTGATACGTAGACATGTACTCACTTTATATGAATCGTGCCCCGGAAGGTTCGACTAAAAGCTCTTGTATTCCTGCCAAGACTTTTCGTAAAGTATTATCATTTACTGTAACAAGGATGAACTTAACTTAAACCGTGGTGAACTTTAAAACACGAAACCCTAGTTGCTCAGATAAATTCTGTAGCTGATCACTCGACACTGAAATTATTTCGGTAAGACTTGATGTGTCCTCTACCACTTCAGTAATTGACATGAGGTTACGGTTTATTTCTTGTATAACCGAAGCTTGTTGCTTTGCGGCAGTCGCAATTTGCTGGTTCATATTGTTGGCTACTTCACTGTAATTTTTTATATCACTTAAAGCGAGCTCTACATTTTTAGTATCGACAACGCTGCTTTCTGCTTGTGCTTTACCTAAGCCCATTGCTGATACTGCTTCTGTAGCTAATGACTGTAGACGGATAACAACATGTTCAATTTCTTGTGTTGACGCTGACAATGAATCCAGCAACCAGTTCACATTTCCTATAATGCGCTGATCAGCAAGGCATTTATACCAATCCCGATAACTAACTGAACAATTTTACTGGCCAAACGAATCTATTTCCACATTGGAAGTTTTGTAAAGAGAGTAACCATTTACGGCAATATCCGCCTTGAACTAGCCTCATTTTTCTTGGTAATATTTGTTCATTAAATTTTCGGAATTGGTATTACTATTGCGATCTGCGCCTGCGCCAATATCTAAAATTCGGGCATTAGGTGTATTTAACACTGAGGGTAAATGGTCAAGCTAAGGTTCGTGTACCTGTTGAAAGCTTTTTGAAAGGTACATACCAGCCAAATTAAATGCATGTTTGTTGTAACAATTGCTAGTAACAGTCGATCACAGCAAAAAAAACACCTTCAAAACAACAATATACCATAAAGCCTACAAATTGTAACATGGTCAATGCTCCTCAAATAACAATCGCTTTCTTTATTTAGAAGGTACTTGATAATACTTTAACCACTGCGACCCAAAATATAATAATCTTGTTATCAAAAACATGCAGGACATCACACACCAACACCTCTATTTAGGTATCTAGAGCAATGTTTTAATTACAAAACAAATATCCTCCTCCAGCCCTTAAAAGAGAAGAACTACGGGTAAGCAACCACTAACACACCAAGCCTTACCTCTATTCCTCTCTGAGAGTTAGTTTAAAAATACAACAACCAACACTGCTTTCGAATGATTATGAGATGATGATCTATTGACTCACAAAGCGCTATATCGTTTTATAGTATGACAGGGCCTAAATTTTTGGTTTGTTGTTAATTTGAAACAAGACCTGCCGACGCAGGCTTCAATCTCATGACAAGGAAGTGATAAAGGTTATCTGTAGCGAGTTATATACCCGTTACCAATCAAAGTGCTTTATTCAGTCGTCAGCTCGGACACTAAGGCAAGGCGCAGTATGATGACAATGGCTAGCCCTTATCGAATACTGCAACGCCGAATT
>Ga0209395_1003398_pt1 | contig 19720 bp, 13 predicted proteins | sample GOMGulsemesocosm_3_FD_184635 | JGI IMG/M metagenome (GOLD analysis project Ga0209395, IMG submission 184635) | Methane-oxidizing microbial communities from mesocosms in the Gulf of Mexico - GOM9D Gulf of Mexico (SPAdes) (version 2) | ecosystem: Environmental > Aquatic > Marine > Cold seeps... | reverse complement strand
ACGATTTCGTAATGACGCATTACGAGCTCCTTACGGTTGTAGCCTCATTAGCTGGCTCAGCCAAACACCAGAAAGAGGCAAGGAACAAAAAGTTCGGGCTGAATTAAGGTCGCGTAGTGTAGTAAAAATAAGCAACGAAGGCAAGACAAATATAGAGGACAGGTCAATAAAGAATTAAAATGAAGCTGCTGAAAATAAATTTTATAAAATAAACTATTGGATTACTTTTTCTTCTCAAAAATATTTAAATAAATATTATTGAGCCCTTGATGGCTATCCGGTGAAAAATTCGCGACTATTCCACCAAAATCAAAGCTAAAGTGTTTTATCTTATTGAGGAAACACGCTTGATTTAGCTTTTCAGCACATTGTTTAGCGACTTCTGTAAATAAATATGCATTCATATATCCTTCAAACTGAACTTGGTCGGTGTGTAGAATTCCTGCTTTTTTCATGTCACTGATAAATTTCTGGCATATGCTTAAAATACAAGTTTGAGGTTCTGGCATCACTTCACTGACAAAAACTCGACTTTGTTGTTTAAGTTTAGGAAATAAATCATGGCTTGAAATAAAAGAGACAGTAGTAAAAAAAGGCGTAAATTTTTGCTCTGCCGCGGTATTTATTAATTCCGCAAAAGGTTGGTAAGTCCCCACAAAAGCTATAGCTTCAACATTTTTCGCTTTTAATATGCTTAACGCAAGCGCAACATCTTCAGTGTTACGTCGATACCTTGTGGTAACAACTGGCTCAATGCCATGTTTTTTCATCAAACTTAAATAGCCTTTCTCAACGGCAATACCAAACTTATCCGCTTGAATTAATAAGCCAATTGTAGAAATTTTCTTTTCTTTTACTAAAAAATTAAGCTGTGCATCCACCTCTTGATAATAACTGGCTCTTAAATTAAAGATATTATCGATAACCGGTGTGCGCAAAAATTCAGCGCCAGTAAATGGCATAAGAAAAGGTAGTTGTTTATTTTTTATTAAAGGTAAAATAACAGCTGCTGTTGGTGTTCCTACGTAATTGAAAAGAGCAAAGACATTATTGTTTTTTAAAAAAAGTTGAGTGTTTTTTAGAGTTTTAAAAGGTTCATAACCATCATCGAGACTTTTTAGTACAACTTTACGCCCAGCAATCCCCCCCATTTCATTAATTTTATCGAAGTAAATTTGAGCACCTTGGTTGAGCCGAATACCGAGTTTCGATGCTGGGCCCGATAAGGCACTTGAACTTGCTAAAATGATTGGTTGATTTGCAAGGTTATTTCTAGAAAAATTACTCGCATGAGAAACTGCAAAAGGAAAAGTTAACATAATGATAAACAAAAAAGTCATGAGTAAAAAAACGCTACTAATCATCTTTTTGTTTAGTGCTTGAACTGCTAGGCAGTTCATTGGTTTTTGATCTATTTCATCATCAATATAAACCATACTGCAAGTGCCCCCGTAATTTACATCACACTTTTTAGCATAGTGTTTATTACAGATTAAGACAGCTTACAGTAAGTTTTCCTGATAAATTATACTCGGCGTTGACGTCCTATTTCAAATAAACAAATACCTGATGCGACTGAAACATTTAAACTTGAAATGCTGCCAGCCATAGGTAGTTTTACCAATTGGTCGCATGTTTCACGTGTTAACCGACGCATTCCTTTACCTTCAGACCCCATTACCAATGCCATAGGGCCACTTAGTTTTTCATCATATAAACAGTGCTCAGTTTCACCGGCGGTTCCAATTATCCATACGCCATTATCTTGCAACTGTTTCATGGTACGTACCAAATTAGTTACTTGCACTAAAGGCACGGTTTCAGCAGCGCCAACAGCAACTTTTCGCACGGTTGCCGTTAAACGGGCAGCATTATCTTTGGGTACTATAATTGCCTGCACGCCTGCAGCATCCGCATTTCTTAAACACGCGCCAAGGTTATGAGGGTCTGTAACACCATCTAAAATGAGTAAAAACGGGGCTTCATTTTTTTGCTTTGCTTCAGCAAGGATCCCGTCTATATCATTTTCGGTATAAGTTCTTCCTTGAGTTATTCGCGCTAAAACGCCTTGATGTTGCTCACCTTCGCTTTTTTCATCAAGTACTTTACGATTAACAAGCTGCGTTGAAATACCATACTTTTTAGATAAATTAATGATTGTCGTTAATCGTTCATCTTCACGACCCTTCAGTAAAAACAGCTCAATAAAGCGTTCTGGAGCGCGTTTAATTATTTCATTAATAGCATGAATACCAAATACTAATTCGTCTTGTTTTGCCATGATTTTCTCGGTTATATTTTTATGTTCTATTTCGAGCTCAATTTTTTGTCGATGCTTCTTTGTTCGCTACCAACAAAACCAACTCATATTATTCAGCTGTTTTACGGGCATTTTTTCCTGGCCGTTTTTTTCTTGCAGTGCGTTTTTTAGCTTTTGATTTTTCGCTTTTTTTATCCTTCGCCTTTTTATCTTTTGACTTTTTAGGCTTACTTTTATTTGTATGCCCTTTTGATGTATTAAAACCAATATCGGAGTTTTTTCTGAGCCCTTTACTTTTGGCTTTACCTTGAGGCTTTTTATTACTTGTTACAGTCTTTTCACCTGATAAAACTAAATCGATTTTTTTCTCATCTAAATTCACCGCAGAAACATTCACTTCGAGTACATCACCAATACGGTATTTAGTGCCCGTACGCTCACCGCTCAAGCACATACGAACATCATCAAAATGATAATAATCATGCCCTAATGAAGTTATATGAATTAAGCCTTCGATATGTAAATCACTTAGACGAACAAATAAACCAAAGTTGGTTACTGTAGAAATAACGCCTTTAAAGGTATCTCCTACATGATCTTGCATGAATTCACATTTCAGCCAATCAGAAACATCACGGGTAGCATCATCAGCCCGACGCTCGGTCATTGAGCAATGCTCGCCTAATTCGATAACTTCTTCTGGAGAGTATTCGTAAAATCCAACATTCGCCTCAGTGTTTTCATTAGCCGCTGCTGCTTGTTTGGCTAGAATGGCTTTAATAACACGATGAATAACCAAGTCGGGGTATCGACGAATAGGTGAAGTAAAGTGGCTATAAGAATCTAACGCTAGGCCAAAATGGCCTAAATTATCACTTTGATAAACCGCTTGACGCATTGAACGTAGCAGCATCGTTTGGATCAATTCTTGATCAGGGCGTCCTTGAACATGAGTTAAAATATCAGCGTAATCTGCAGGCTCTGGTTGTTCTCTTGTAGGTAGTGAAATACCCAGTTCACTTAAGTAACTAACAAAGTTTTTATACTTGTCTTCACTCGGTTTATCATGAACGCGAAATAAACCCGGCATTTGGTGTTTTTCAACAAACTTTGCCGTTGCCACGTTCGCTAAAACCATACACTCTTCGATAATTTTATGTGCATCGTTTCGAATTAGCGGCACGATAGATTCTATTTTACGATCACTATTAAACAAAAAGTGAGACTCTGACGTTTCAAAAGCGATAGCGCCGCGATTAGTCCGCGATGTTTTTAGTGCTAAATACATTTGGTATAGATTTTCTAAATCAGGCACCAGTGGTTGATATTGTTCACGTAACTCGGCTTTTTCAGCAGCGTCTTCACCTGATAAAATGGCTGCCACTTTGGTATAAGTAAAGCGTGCATGCGAGCGCATCACGGCTGAATAAAATTTACTGCCAGACAACTTACCTGACGCACTAATGGTCATTTCACAAACCATACATAAACGGTCAACATCAGGGTTTAACGAACATAACCCGTTAGATAGTTTTTCAGGTAACATGGGAATAACTTGGCTAGGAAAATACACTGAATTTCCACGAGAAATAGCTTCATCATCAAGTGCAGTTCCATTGCGAACGTAATAGCTTACATCAGCAATAGCGACCCATAAGCGCCAGCCACCTGATTTTTTAGGTTGACAATAAACTGCATCATCAAAATCTCGTGCGTCTTCGCCGTCGATAGTCACTAAAGGCAAATCACGTAAATCAACGCGTGGAACTTTAGCTTCTTCTTCTACTTCATCTGCAATGGTTGAGATTTCTTCTATTATTTGTGAAGACCACTCATGCGGTAAGTCATGCTCACGCAAAGCGATATCAATTTCCATGCCTGGTGCTAAATGGTCACCCAGTACTTCAATAACTTTGCCAACGGCATTATTACGTTTTGACGGACGATGTAAAACATTCACAACAACCATTTGTCCATGACGCGCCCCTAACTTTTCGTCAGGGTCAATTAAAATATCTTGAGTAATACGAGCATCATCTGGAACGATAAAAGCAATGCCATGTTCCACATAAAAGCGACCGACAATACCCGCTTTACGCGGTTCAATCACTTCAATTATTTTGATTTCTTGTCGGCCTTTACGGTCGCTGCGATCGATCAATATCGCAGCAACTATGTCTCCATGAAATACGCGTTGCATTTCATGAGATGAAACATAAAAATCTTTACCACGCTTTTCACCTTTTGCGACGTCAGGTGTGAAGAACCCGAATCCATCACGATGCCCGACAATTTTACCGGTGATCAAGCTATTTTTTGCTGGAATAACGTATTGTTTGAACTTATTAAAAATAAGCTGCCCTGCATTTTCCATTGCGCGTAAACGACGTTTCAAGCCAACATGATGAGTTTCATCATGATATTTTAAGGCGAGGCATATCGCTTTAAAGTTGAGTGGGGAATGAGAATTTTCGATAATTGATAATAGCAATTCACGACTCGCCACTGGGTTGTCGTATTTTTTTGCTTCACGCTTTTGATGAGGATCTTTCAGGGGATAAGCTCTATTAATGTTTTAATGCCTTAATTATATACCTATAGCCGTTACCATTCAAAGTGTAGGATTTTGGAGGGAATTAAAAGCGATGTAGGCTAAGCATTACATTTATAGAAGCTTGGTTCATTTTTGCTTTTAATAACGCAGCATGAACCTCTTCATCACCATTGGATAAGGGCTAGAGCATAGAAGTAATTTTTGCATGATAAAAACCTGAACCTTAATTGCTCGTTATATTAATAAAGCGATGCGCAATAAAAAATAGTTAACCACTAAAAACAACTTTAGTATTTACCTTTTTTAGCTGCGTTAACGACTTTTTCTGGCATTTTCTGCGCTAAGCCGGCTAATAAACTGGAAATTTGTTTATGCACTTTTTTATCATCGGTAACAGAATGGTGGAGTTGGGCATATAGCTCAGGGTAATCTAACGGGCTACCATAACCTTGCGCATAAATACCTGCCAATCGTAGTTGTGCCTTTAGGTTATTAACCGCTGATGCCTCTTTAAGATAAAAAACAGCTTTTTCAATATCCACCTGCATAAATTTGCCGGTATGGTAATAGCGCCCTATTTGCTCTAACGCTTCAGGCAATGCTTGGTCAGCAGCTTTCTTCATATAATGTAGACCCAAGGGCACATCTTTTTTTACGCAAACACCATAAGCCAACATATCACCCCAAAGAAATTGATACGATGGGAATTTCGACTTAATTGCCCGTGCTTCTATATCTTGCACCAGTTGACAATCATCAAGTACGACTTGCCCTAAGTGTCTGTTCTCTTTTATTAAATCTAATAACTGGTTATCAGTATATATTTGTACGGCTTCTAACCTTTGACCATAACAGGTATGGCTGACAAAAAAGAACAACGCTAAAACTATTAAAAAAAATCGCATAAATTAGAGTCCAAAAATTAACAATATAAACAAGTGCTCACTTGTTATCGGCTAAAGATAAAAAAGATTAAGTGACAAAAAGTTGGCAATTGTCTATTTTAAAAAGTGTAAGCTTATAATATTTAGAAACTAAGCAATATTAATACCATTACTTCATACAGCAATGCTTGACCAATGCTTTCGGAATGACCAAAGGCTAAGTCCTTTGATAAACAATAAAAAAGCATGTCAAATTAACGATTAATCCTATTATTTGCGCTTCCTATATGACTCAGCTATTGACAATTGCAATGAATAGAACACAATCTAGGTCGCTTATCAAAACAAGAAATAAATATGTCAGAATTAGAAATTGAGCAATTAATTGCCAACTCTAAAGCTAATGAAACTATTGCTCTAAAGCTTTTTGAGATAGAAAAAGAAGTTCTTGCCAGTAAATCTTGCGATGAACTTTTACAGCGGCTACTGAACTCAATAAAACTAAAGTTCAATGTTACTACCATTACATTACTTTTAGTTGAACCGACCCCCATTAGTTATTTGTTTAATGAGCAATTACAGTCAAACTGGCAAAATAGACACAGTAAAAAAATGTCTTTAGTGCAGCTACAAGCTTTCCACCCTGATGATAAACCTTTCCTAACTAATGAATTAGACAAGTTACCTTCAACGTTACCAAATGACTTGCTAGTAGAAGCACAATCCATAGCCCTCGTACCTTTAATGTTAGAAGGGCTACTTTTTGGTAGTTTATTATTTTCTGACAGAGATAAAAACCGATTTACTAATGAACTTGGTACTTTCCATTTAGAACAACTCGCTGCTAAAGTTAGTTTGTGTTTATCAAATGTATTGATCCGTGAACAGCTTGAATACATGGCACACTACGATCGTTTAACCGGTGTAGCAAACCGCCGCTTAATGGAAGTGTGTATTGCAGAAGAATTGGTAAGACAACATAGATATGGTGTTCCTTTTTCACTACTCTTTATTGATTGTGATAAATTCAAACAAGTTAATGATCAATATGGTCATGATTGTGGAGACAAGGTTCTTGCACATGTAGCAACAAAATTGCAAGGTCTAATAAGAGAAAATGATCGCTGTTTTCGTTATGCTGGTGATGAATTTGTTGTGGTATTGGCGAGCCAAAATCTGCAAGAAGCAGAACTTGCTTCAACACGTTTAAGTCAATTTTTTATCAATAACCCTATGCCATATCAGGACAAGACTTTACCGATGACAATTACCTGTGGTGTTGCTGCAAGTGACGGAAAACGTTCAATGAATGAACTTTTAAAAGAAGCTGATAGAAATTTATATCATCTAAAAAACAATAGCCAGGAAGCGCTAGTTTAACGAGTTAATTATGATTGTTGAAATTAAAATATCAGAATTATTAAAAGGACATTTTGTTGTTGATATAGCCAAACAAAAAGGCACCTTTAATTTATCGACTTCTGGCCATGTCAAAAATACCAAAGTTATTGATAATTTATGCAGTAAAGGTGTTGAAAGTATATTAATAGATACCAGCAAAACGCTAACGTTTGATGAGAGTGGTAACATTATTGGTAATGATAAAAACGATAAAAAACCTGCACCTAAAAGCTCCCCGGTAATTTTAGAGATCACTAAAGCTAAAAAACTGTTCAACGAATCAAAAAAAATTCAGCGTCAAGTTTTTTCAGATGCTCAACAAGGCAGAGAACTTAACTTAGCGCCCGTTATTGAAATAACCAATCAAACGATAGATACAGTATTTAAAAATGCCGATGCATTAGCCTGTGTTATCAACATCAGAAAAAAAGATGAATACTTGCTAGAGCATTCAGTATCAGTTGCCGTGTTAATGACCATTTTCGCGCGCTTTCTAAAAATAGATAAACAAATTGTTCAACAACTCTCTGTGGGTGCCTTTTTGCATGATGTCGGTAAAATTAATGTTCCTGAGAGTATTTTAAATAAACCCGGAAAATTGACCGATGATGAATTCACAGTCATGAAAAGTCATGTAAATCATTCTATAAAAATTATCGAGGCAACCCCTGGAATTTCGGAGTTAAGTATTGAAGTTGCTGCGCTTCATCATGAAAAACTTAACGGTACTGGTTACCCTTTTAGAATAACCAAAGATAAAATTTCTACCTATGGCCGGATGATTGCCATTTGCGATATTTTCGATGCCCTTACCGCTAACCGTTGCTATAAAGAAGGGTACAGCCACTTAAAATCGTTTAGTATTTTACGAAGTTTAGCGAAAAAAGAACACTTAGATCAGCGTTTAGTTGATATGTTTATAAAATGTATGGGGGTTTACCCTGTCGGCTCATTGGTCGAGTTAAGCTCAAATAAACTCGCTATTGTAGAAAGCAGAAATGACGGCGACCCTACCAACCCGAAAGTCCGTTCATTTTACAATGCTCAAGATGGCCGTTATGTAATGACAGAAGATATTGATTTATCAAGCGATGAAGATTTTATTGTTAAAGGGGTTAGAGCCGATGACTTTGATCTAGATATGAACAAAATCATCGAATTTCTATTAATGGAAGGGTAGAAATAACTACTTTCTAAAATCGACACCTGATTGCGCAGCAAAATAAGCAAACATAGTATAAACCGCCGTTGCTTGTTTTAAATCTTCAGGATTTACTTTATCCAAAGTATCGTTTTCAGTGTGATGGTAATCAAAGTACTTTGAACCATCAGGCGCAAAATTCATGCTTGGCATACCTGCTGCACTCATAACGCTCATGTCTGATTGTGCTCTCGCATTATTATCATTTGATAATTCAACACCAAGTGGAGCGAGATGTTTTGCAAGTTCAGCAATAGCCGTAAGTGATTTATTACCGACACCAGAAGTCATTTTGTAGATTTTGCCGACACCAAAGTCCCATTCAGCCCCTATTACATGGTTCGCCATATTAGCTTTATGAAGCTCCATATATTTTTTAGCGCCTAATAACCCGACCTCTTCCGCGGCAAATAGAATTACACGAATCGTACGTTTAGGCCGTTGAGGTAATTTGGCAATATGATGAGCAGATGCCAACATCATTGCAACGCCCATACCATCGTCTAATGCACCGGTTCCGACATCCCAACTATCAAGATGTGCACCTATTGAAACGATTTCGTCTGGAAATTCACTACCGGTTATTTCGCCAATAACATTAGCAGAAACAGCCGTAACTTTCGGGTCGCTATGGCTGGATAATTTTAGATAAAAACTAACCGGCTTATTACGTTTTAATTGATTGACGAGTAAATCAGCATCAGGATTTGAAATTGCCGCCGCAGGAATTTTCTTTACGCCTACTTCGTAACGCATAATGCCGGTATGGGCTATACGGTTATTATCTGTTCCAACAGAACGCATAACTAATGCTGACGCACCTTTTTTCGCTGCGACAACAGCACCGCCAACTCTTGTACCTACTGCTGGACCGTAACCTTTACCATTAATATAACGTTCCATTTGATAAGAAACGAAGGCTATTTTTCCATGTAAACTATTGTCAGGCGCTGCTTTTAAATCAGCAAAAGTTTCAAAATGAGCAACCTCTGCAGTCAACCCTTCCGCACTCGTTGCAACACTACCACCAAGCGCAATGGCAACAACTTTATGGGGATACGGGGCGATTATTTTAGCTTTTGCTTCACCACGCTGCCAAAATGTGCCGGTGACTTCTTCTGTCCACACTTTATCAAAGCCTAGTGATTTCATCTTAGCCTGCGCCCAAATGATTGATTTTTTATCACCTTCTGAGCCCATTAACCGATGGCCCACTTCTGTCGTTAACGATTCTAAAACTTGATAAGACAAATCAGATTGCAGCGCGGTATTTTTTAATTGCGTTAATTGTTTAGTTTCTGAACCGTTAAGTGTTGCGGCGGAACTTGATAAAGATAAAAAAACACTACTAAGAACGAGCGTTTTTATAACTGATTGAAAAGACACTTTAAGCATTACATTCCCTTTTCTAGGTATTTAACATTTTTGACTAAATTTAGTATCAAGAATACTACGCCGACATGCAAATAACTTCACCTTAAAAAAGCGGCAAACTATCTTTATTAATCCTTTTACAGCTTTTCGGCATAAAACTGAACTTTTTCAATATTTACAACTCAATAGAGCACGAGTTTTTGTCAGATAAATAAGGAGGTACATTTGAATAAATTAAACAAAGGCATTGTATTCTCCATTATTTTTCATTTAATTCTAGTGTTCATTTTCTCTCAACAGTTTTCTCAAGCCCCGTTACAGACAGTCAAAAAGATCAGCGTGATTAAACCTATCCAAGCAGTGCTCTATTTTCCGCCTGTAAAACAACAAACTGTTGAAGCGCCTAAACGGGAGTCTCCGGTAATAGAAAAGAGCATACCGACAAAAGAAAAAGTAATGAGCAAACCTTTGATAGAAACAACGACTGAGAAAACAGTTCAGGAAACTGTAAAAACTAATATCTCCCCTGAGGTATTGCCTACCCCCAAACTTAATAAAAAAGTGCTGACCAGCGATATATCATCTAAGAGCATTGCAGAAAGTTCATTAGAAAAACTGCAGCAACGTTTGAATACTCAAGCATTAGAATTTTCACAAAACGATAGTTTTAACCAATATTTAACTGAGAAAAATACCATTGCTCCATCTATAACAAAATTTAATCAGCTACCCGTAGCTAAAGCCAAAGTTAAAGAAGTCGATTGCAATGGCAGCTCTCTTAATACAACCGTAATGGCGATATCAGGTTTGCTTGGCGGGAGTGTTCGATGTAACAGTATGCCCGATTTAAAACACTTTTTAGATAAAAGACTTAAAGAGAGAGGCAGATAAAAAGAAGAAATATACACAGTATATTTCTTCTTAAATTTGACTCTTTAAAGACCACCTTTTAGGTGAAAAATAATTAAGCTGCGGTATTTATTGGCGATACTTCACCCTGTTCTTCCATTAACAAAATACCTTGGCGTTTTTCTTTTCTTAAGTCACGTAACGCGATTAAACAAGGGGTAAGTACTAAGGTTAATACTGTTGCAAAAGCAAGACCTCCCGCAATTGCAGTCGCTAATTGAGTCCACCATTGTGTAGATGGCGCACCGGTAACAGCAGTACGATTGAAAAAGTCTAAATTCACCTGAAAAACCATAGGCAACAAACCAAGAATTGTGGTTATTGTTGTTAACATTACAGGTCGTAAACGCTGCGCACCTGTGCGTAAAATTGCGTCAGTAACCGAATACCCCTCTCTGCGTAATACATTGTAAGTGTCTATCAACACAATGTTATTATTCACTACAATACCCGCTAATGAAATAACACCTATGCCCCCCATTACAATGCCGAAAGGCTTTTGCACTAGATATAAAGCGAGGAAAACACCCACGGTTGAAAAAATAACAGCACTTAGAATTAACACCGCTTGATAGAAACTATTAAATTGGGTGACTAATATAATGGCCATCACAAATAATGCGATGCCAAAGGCTTTAACCAAAAAGTCTTGCGACTCTTGCTGGTCTTGGTTTTGTCCTTTAATATCTATTTCAACTCTTGGGTCTAACCCCAGTTCAGGAAACTTTTCGCGTAATAAAGGTAACTCGCTTTGTAATTGTGCCCCAGGAACTAAGTTGGCTTGTATAGTAACCACTCGCTTACCATCAACTCTTTGTATAGTGTCTACTTTTGGTGCGGCTGTACGTGTAACAAAACTACTAATGGGCACTAAACCGTTATTCGTTTTTACCCGCAAATTATCTAAACGTCCGATATTTCGTTTATCTTTAGGAAACCGTACACGAATATCAAGTTCATCATCGACATCATCTGGGCGATATTCTCCTAGTTTTAAACCATTTGTTGCCATTTGCACCGTAGAGCCAACTAACGCAGCATCTGCGCCATAAGTTGCAGCTAAACTACGGTCAACTTTTAATTGCCATTCAATGCCAGGTTTTCCGCCGTTGTCTTCAATATCGGTAAACGTTCCATGAGCAAGTAATGCGTTTTTTATAATGCGCACTGATTCTTGTAATTTTTCAGGAAAACGAGAACTTAACTCTAGTTTTAAATCTTTACCACTTTGTGGTCCATCTTCATTTTTACGCACTTCAATTTCAATGCCCGCTAAATCGTCAGTACGTTGATGAACCTCATTGATAATGACATCTGCAGGTCGACGAAATTGCCAGTTGGTAAAGTTAACTTGAAATGTGCCTATTTGATCGTTGCCACCCGTGCGAGTGTACAAGGTTTCAATTTCTTCCATATCAAGAATGCGTTGTTCAATAGTGAACATAATGGCATCTTTTTCAATAATAGATAAATCACCAGGTGAACGCACCACCATAGTGGCACTCATTGGCTCAATATCAGGAAAAAATATCGTTCCTAAACCAGATTCACTATAAAGCCACATTACAAAAAATGAGCTCAAAATTATTCCACCCAGTATCTTCTTTGGATGATGTATTGCTTTTGTTAATAATCGAACATATTTTCCAGTAAAGCCGGTGAGTTGAGTTAGGTCACCATCTTCTGCTTGGTCAACTTGTTGTTGCTCTTTATCACTCATAAAGCGAGCTTTGCCGATAACCGTACCAATAGTCGGTACAAATATTAATGCCATTGCGAGTGACGCAGTTAAAACAGCAATTAGAGTAATAGGTAAATACTTCATAAATTCACCCATCATGCCCGGCCAAAACATTAACGGGGCAAAGGCAGCAAGCGTGGTAGCCGTTGAAGCAATAATAGGCCAAGCCATTCTTTTAGCTGCCAAACCATAAGCTTGTTTACGTGTTTTACCTTCGTTAAGTTGTCTGTCGGCAAACTCAGTGACAACAATGGCACCATCAACCAACATACCTACGGACATGATCAAGCCAAAAAGCACAACAATGTTAACGGTTAACCCCGCTATAGCTAAGACTAATATCCCAGTAAGAAAGGCCCCAGGTATCGCCAAGCCCACTAATACCGCGGTTCGCATACCTAAAGCCGCGATAATAACAATAACGACTAGCAGCACCGCTGAAAACACATTATTTTGCAAGTCTGTTAAAGTATCTTTAACATCAATTGATTGATCACCAATATAGTCGATAACCACTTGATTAGGCCAAAGCTGCCTTTCTTCTTCAATTAATGCTTTCACTTTTTCTACGGTGTTTATTATATTTTCACCTGCGCGTTTTTTTACTTCTAATGCTATTGACCGTTCACCATTTAAACGTGCAAATGAAGAGGGATCTTTATAAGCTCGACGTACCGTTGATACATCTTGAAAAGTAATGACTTTGTCGCCATCTACTTTTATTGGCAGCTCTAATAAGTCTTGAACCGTTTCAAAAACTGACGGTACCTTAATAGCAAAACGTCCTTTACCAGTATCCAAAGTACCAGCAGGAACGAGGCGGTTGTTTCGTTCAACAAGGTTATAAATATCGGCTTGATCAAGGCCATAGCTTTCCATTAATAGCGGGTCAACGATAATTTCGACCATATCTTCACGATCGCCACCAATATCAACTTCAAGTACTTCTTGTAAACCTTCAATTTTATCTTTTACCGAGCGTGCTAGAGTTATTAAACCTCGTTCGGTAACTGGCCCTGAAAGAATAACCGTGATCGCAGGTACTTGATTAGCCATCGTTACTTCATGAACTTCTGGTTCTTCAGACTCTGATGGTAACTTGGCCTTAGCCAAAGTGACTTTATCGCGGACATTTGCTAATGCTTCTTTAGGATCTAAGCCAGCAATAAACTCTAATGTTATTGAAGCGTGTCCTTCACCAGCATTAGCACTCATGACTTTAATACCCGCAATAGACTTTAGCTCTTTTTCCATCGGGCGTACTAACATACGTTCGGCATCTTCTGGCGAAATACCATCGTGTACCATGGAAACATAAATGATGGGAATGGTAACGTCGGGATTAGATTCTTTGGCAATATTGGCGTAAGTAATTGCGCCTGAAATAAGTAATAAAATGAACAGCATGAAAACTGAACGAGTGCGTACTAAAGCAGCTTCAATAATAGTCAGCATAATATCTTCCTATTGCTCTTTATTCATTACTGATTCAACTTGATCACCAGCTCGAACAAACCCTTGCCCTAACACTATAATATCGGCTTGCTCACCTAAACCGGAGAGCCAAATACCATCGCTTTCGCTTTTTACAATGTTAATAGCCGTAAAACTAACAATGCCATCACTGACTGTTTTTACGCCAATATTACCCAACTCATCAAGCGCTAATAACGCCGGTGAAATTTTAATAGCAGGGACTTTCGACAAAACAATATTTACCTCACTACTTAAGCCTGCGAGTAATTTTCTTTTAGTATTGTCAATCGCAATTTCAATTTTAAATGTGTTTGTCGCTTCATCAGCAACACTTGCGATATACCGAACATCACCTTCAACTTGGGTTTTATTAAGCAAGTTTATTTCCGCTTTTTGACCCACTTTTAATTTTTCAATTTGATTTTCGGTAACATAAGCCTTAACAATAAGCGGGTTCAAATCAGCTATCATGGCTATGTTGTCACCACTTTGTACATAGTCTCCTTGTTCAACATATCGAGTATTCAAAATGCCGTCGAAAGGCGCACGAATAATGGTGTTTTCAATATTAATTTCTAAACGAGTAATGTCTGCTTTTACCGCTTCTAGATTAGCGGCGGCGATACTTAATTGCACCTCTCCTTGGTATCCATCATCATTTAATTTTTTTGTGCCTTTATACTCAATTTTCCGTTGTGCTAATAAAGCTTGGCTACGTTTTAATTGTGAAGATAAATCATTTATTTCTAAACGTGCAATAATTTGCCCTTTAGTCACAACAGAGCCTCTTTTGGCTAATACTTCTTCAACTTTCCCCGTAATTTCTGCTTTTAATGTGGTAATACGATCAGGCTCAGTTCGACCATATAATTCTACGGTATCGTTAATGCTTTCTGCATATTTTGTAGCGACTTTAACGATAGGAATAAGTACTTCGTTTTGTTTTTTATTCGTAGGTACCTCTTGAGCCTTCATTACACCAGAAGCCATCCAAAGTATTAAGATTAGGCTAATGACTATCGCTATAATATATGGGCGTTGTGCTAACCATTGGCGTTTATTTGCTGCTTTACTCATTACTCATCCCTAAAAAAGTGTAGATACAGTTTTCAATTCAGCAATAATACGCTTAGCAGAGAGTTGTGTCGAAGCCTAGAATATAAACAAATATTGGCCGTTACGTACAGAGCCCCCGTAACACCATGATTATAGGGCACATTTTATATTAGACACAAAAAAAGCCAGAGAGAATATCCCTGGCTTTATTATCAATTGAAATGTAACTAAATATGATTAGATTGAAAAAGAAGACCCACAACCACAAGTCGTTGTTGCATTTGGATTGTTGACCAAAAATCGACTACCTTCTAAACCTTCAATGTAATCAACTTCGCCATCGACTAAATATTGTAAGCTCATTGGGTCAATAACCATAGTGACCCCTTTTTTTACAATGGTCATATCACCATCATTCACTTTTTCGTCAAAGGTAAAGCCATATTGAAAACCCGAGCAACCTCCACCCGTTACGTAAACTCTTAGTTTTAATTCCGGGTTTTCTTCTTCTGTAATTAAAGACAGTACTTTAGTTGCGGCGGCATCGGAAAATTTTATCGGTAATTCAGGAGTTGACATATTGCTCTACTTACAAAGGTGTTTACGGAAGTGTATCGCGGGCATTATCTTAAACTTGACTAATTTAGTCAAGTATTACTAATTTAGTTAAAGCTATCACTAAAAAATAAAAACTTACCATACTAAAAATGCGCAGTATCTTAAGATATTGCGCATTTTTAGTATACTCAATGAGCTATTAGAAGCTTTCTTTTTTACGGTATATTAAACCAGCCATGGCAAGTAACATTAATATGATAGTGCTAGGTTCTGGAACTGTAGTACCATCACCTGGTCTTGGACTTTGTGTGTCAAAAGAAGCAAGACCTTCAATAATATCGTTAGCACAGGTCATAGCCCAGCGAAACGCAATTTGATTTGCTGTCGCAAGATCGGTTCCAGTAACATCAAAAGATAAACTAAGTTTACCGTAATCAATACCATTCTTAGTATACGAAACAACATTGTGATACAAATCCCATCTAGATTGATCACCAACCTTTGTATCACTATTATCATCAACAAGCATTACAGCTTGGTTAGTACGAGCAGAACTACCATGCCAATCAGTTGAACTATAAACCTGATTACTACCAAAATCAGTCTTAAGCTGGCCATATTCTGAATAAACATTCTTACGCTGACCACTAAGGTCATAAACATAATTCCAGTTTGTACCTGTATTCGATGCAGAGGCTGAATCAGTGAATCTATCAGTTCCAAATTTTCCTGTACCGGTTGGATCCCAAGGGGTTACATCTGTGCCATTAAGACTATCATCAGCCGACATAAACAAATCACCAAGTCTAATTCTATTATAACCACCAGAATATTCATAATTGTTATTATAAAACGATGTGAAAATATCGATACTTAATGTGGTTGTGCCACCAACAATATCACGATCAACAATCATTTTATCGATATCGTATACATGTTCATTACCGTATACATCATTGCTATTTCCTGCGCCGATATAGTTATCCATAATTACTTCACCGGTAATATCAGTAGCGAACGTATTAACACTTAAAACAGAGAGTGCAACAACTGCTGCCCACTTCAAACATTTCATATTTCTAACCCTAAATCTGAGATACAGACATGAACACTGTACAATCAAAGTACAGAGCTCCATTTGAATCATTTACATATTTACCCGGGTTATGCAAAAGACAAGCCAAGACCAAAAACCCCAATAGTTTCATGTAAATATAAAAGCACTTTTAAATACAACTAACATTATACCTTTAAGTGTAAAAATTATCGACACCTATTCTTATCACCCCTCAAACAATTAAAGATCTTATAGATCTTCATATTAACTACGCGTATCCTTAATCTTGATTTTCATGAAGGAAAAATTTAAATGGCACCTTTGATAAAAACTACTTTAGCTTTTCTTACTGCTACACTCTTATTGCTTAGTTCACACACATTAGCTTTCACCGATCAAAGTGCAAACAAGCCTTATGAAGATGCTCTTGATAGCTTTTATCTTTCTGAACTGAATACAGCAGTTATTCATTTAAAGAATGCACTTAAAAATAATCCTAAGCATTTACCCTCAATGGTTTTGTTAGCAGAAGTCTATATTGCAATGGGTGATGGCGCATCAGCAGAAAATCAGCTAGAAAATGCTCAAGATAACAATGCTGATGAAAATAGAATTCTTCCCCTAATGCTTGAAGCTTATCTTTTGCAGCAAAAATACCAGCAAGTCATTGATTCTTCGATCCCAAACGTCAGCCAAAAGAAGCTTTTAAATCAAATAGCTATTTTGCAAGGAAGAGCACTTGTGGCGATAAATAGTTTAGAGCAAGCAAAAGAAATGTTTCAAGAGGCACTGGTGCATCTTCCTAACAGTGTTAAAGCTCAGCTTGGCCTTGCTCAAGTATACCAACTGAAAGGCAACATTCCTCAAGCCAGATCTAATCTTAATAAAGCACTAAAACTATCCCCTATAAATACGATTGCTTTAACTATGCTTGCAAAAATGGAACAGCAACAAGGTAACAGAACTGAAGCATTAAAGATTATTTCTCAAGTTATCGAATTAAATAACAAAGATTTTCCAGCATTACTGATCCGAGCAAGTTTATTTCTAGAATTAGGCAGTTTTCAACTTGCCCTAAATGATATTGACGTTATTACGACAGAAATTCCCAATGAACCCAGAGCAAACTATTTAAAAATAATAGCAAATAGTGCATTAGGAAACACTAAAGAGGTAAATGAAACAACCGCTCATATCAATATTGTGCTAACGGGCTTACCTGAAAATATCATGAAAGAAAATCCGGTTTATCTTTATTTGGCTGGTGTTATTAGTTTTCAAGTGCAAGAAAACATAAAAGCACAGGATTACTTAAAAAGATATATAGATATTATTAGCAATGATTCAAGAGCATTAAAATTAGCAGCCCAAATAGAGTTATCGTTGAACAACCCATTTAGAGCAAAAACATTTTTAGTAAAAGCAAAGTTAATAGACCCTGAAGACATGGAAACATGGTCTTTACTTGGTTACGTATATACAGAACTTGGCGAGTTAGAACTTGCATTAAAGTACTTAGAAGATGTTGTAAACAATGACATAGCAAGGGCTAAGCCTTTATATGACTTAGCTAAATTAGAAATAATAACAGGCAAATTTAAGCAGGCAATAGAGCATCTTAAAACCGCAAGAGAGATGGATAAAAGTATTGAAATATTATCTTTACTTGCTGACGTCTATCAGCAAAATAAGCAATTTAAATTATCACTCAATATCCTCGAGCTTGCTTTAAATTTACAAAAAGATAATAGCTATTTATATCTCCGAAAAGGAATCCTACTAGGACAATTAAATAAACACGATTTGGCAAAAATCGCATTTGAAAAATCGTTAGAATTAGACGCTAATAATTTTAAAACACTTGTCCATTTAGCTAGAATCGATGTTGTTGAAAACCAATCAAGTAAAGCGATTGAAAAAATAACCAGTAAACTAGACAAACTAGAAAATCCAAATCTGTTTCTATTAACAGAGTTAGGCAATATATATCGACTAACAAAGAATAATGAGTTGGCATTAAAAGCTTATCTAAAAGTGTATAGCCTTGATAATAATAACCAAGAAGCTTTAATCAATATTGTTGAAATGCAGGTCATGGAGGGAAAATTAAAAGAGGCGATTACGTTAAGTTATGATTTTTTAAATAGAAACAATAAGGCTGGGAATATCTATTTAGCATTGGCCAATTTATATATGGCAGATAAAGACTACCAAAATGCATTCAGTACATTTGAATTGGCAGTCAGAAACAGCAATAACAAATCAAATGTTTATAATATTTTTGCCGATGCTCAATTGTCTCGTTTCGATTATGAAGGGGCAGTATTAAGTTTAAAGCGTTCTATTTCATGGAATAGTGAGAATATTGATTCTCAATTAAAATTATTCGGTATTTATGTAAGCCTAAAAAACGAATCTCTGGCATTAAGCGTATTACAAAGCTTAAAAGAAAGAAGCACTAACATTGCTTTTTTACAAAATTTAGAGGCAAAGCTATATCTTCAATTAGGAAAATTAACTAAAGCTGAAGAACTTTATTTGAATACGCTACAAATTAAACAAAACCAAACATCTACACATGGTTTGTATCGTGTTTATAAAGAAAAAAAACAATTTTCTAAAGCTCTAAGTTTACTTAACAATTGGGTTAAAGATAATCCTCGAGATATCGCAGCCCAAATAGCTATAGCTGATACCCTAATCGCTAGAAACCAACTCCAAGAATCTGCCGATAAATATCAAGAGTTGATAAATGAATATTCAGAGCTACCAATTTTATTGAATAATGCTGCACAAGTATTTATTAAATTAAAGCAATTTACTCGAGCACTTGAATACGCTGAAAAAGCAAATAGATCAGCACCCAAGAATGTTGCCATTATGGATACACTAGCATGGTCTTACACTTTGAATAATCAAGCAAAAGTCGCCTTACCTATTTTTAGGGAAGCTATTATCAAAGATTCTGATAATGCCGAAATCAAATATCATTTGGCTGTCGCGTTATACCAATTAGACCGAAAAAGTGAAGCAAAGAAATATTTACAAGAAGCGATTGAAAATGAGAAAAAATTCCCTAATAAACCCGATGCTATCGTACTGATGGATAAGCTTTCAGACATATAAAAACTATGACTAAGAGCATCTCTAGCTACAAGGTATTTTTTAATAAGTCATTCCAATCAAAACTTTCATCTAAACGCTTATATTTCTGCCATTTATTTTTTGGCAAGATAGTCGCTAGCTCTA
>Ga0209395_1003394_pt1 | contig 19736 bp, 17 predicted proteins | sample GOMGulsemesocosm_3_FD_184635 | JGI IMG/M metagenome (GOLD analysis project Ga0209395, IMG submission 184635) | Methane-oxidizing microbial communities from mesocosms in the Gulf of Mexico - GOM9D Gulf of Mexico (SPAdes) (version 2) | ecosystem: Environmental > Aquatic > Marine > Cold seeps... | reverse complement strand
CTTAATTTTTGAGATACAGCAAACAAATACGCTAATAAAAAAAATATCAGGGTTGGACGCGAAGTTGTTCAGACCTCCATTCGGCGTCACAAACCCGCGTATAAAACGAGCATTAAAAAATGTAGGACTGCAATCTATAGCATGGAGTATAAGGACCTTAGATACGACTTCAAAATCAAAAGAATCAATACTCAATTCTATAAGTAAAAGATTAACCAAAGGAGACGTGGTGTTGTTGCATGACACAAGTGATAAATCAGTTGAAATTTTGGAACAATTATTGTTGTTTTTGAAACAGAACAAAATGGAGGCAGTTACTGTAGCTACTCTATTTAATATAAAAGCATATGCGTAAAATTATTTATTTACTATTGTTTATGGTTAGTGCAATACATGCGCAAACTAAAATGACCAATGTGGAAGCTTCCCTTCTAAAAGAAAAAGTAAAGTCACAAGCCGAAAAAACGAATACTATTTCAAGTGATTTTGTACAATACAAGCATCTTGATTTTCTTTCTAATGATATTGTTACTAGCGGAAATTTAGCATTTAAAAATCCAGATTTAGTAAAATGGGAATATGTAAAACCATTTGTATATTCTGTAATTTTTAAAAATGAAAATCTTTATATTAATGACGAAGGGAAAAAAAGTGATGTAAATTTAAGTTCTAGTAAGCTATTTAAACAATTGAATAAGCTAATTGTAAGTAGTGTAAAGGGTGACATGTTTGACGAAAAAGAATTTGATATATCCTATTTTAAGCAAGAATCCACTAGTGAGGTGCATTTTACGCCTTTAAATAAGAAAATCTCAAAATACATAAAAGCTTTTCATATTCAGTTCAATATTCAAGGTGATGTAGTTGAAATAAAAATGATAGAACCCTCTGATGATTATACTAGAATTGTATTTAGTAACAGAATAATAAACACACCTTTGTCTGATGCGGTATTTGCTCATTAGTTTACTATTCCTGTTAGCGAGTTGTGCTTCATATCAGCAGCGAAATAATTTTGAAGTACTAGAGATTTCAGACAAGGTAATTACCAATCCGTATTTTTCTGATGTCGCTAAAGATTATGTGTACAAGGCTAATATAGTTTTTTACGACAAATCTTTCGGTGGTTTATTTATTGTAAAAAAAATAGAAGAGAATCATCATAGAGTTGTTTTTACTACAGAAATGGGCGCAAAAATATTTGATTTTTCATTTCATTATAATGAATTTAAAGTGAATTACATTTTAGATGAAATGGATAAAAAAATATTGTTAAATATTCTAGAGAAAGACTTCAGAGTTTTGGTACGAGAAAAAGAAAAAACAATTACTAAATCTATAAAAAATAATTCCGAGTTATTAGAAACTAAAATAGTTAGTAAAAAATATTATTACTTATTCAATAAAGGAATACTAAATAAAATTGCTCGAACAAATAATGGAAAAGAAAAAGTAGTATTTTTATTTTCGAAAATAAGTGACGCTAGTGCTGAAAATATTAAGATATTGCATAATAATATTAAACTATCGATAAATTTAAAATCTATTTAGTATGAAAAATTTATTATCAATAATAACAATTATTGGGTTTTTTGGGCTTTCTTTCTCTCAAACCCAAAAGTCTTTAGGGTTAAGAGCAGGGGGGAATATTTCAAAACTTACTAATGCAAATTTAGATACTAAGTCAGGTGTTTACTTAGGTGTTTTTGGACACTTTAAATTTTCAGATATGTATGTTTTACAGCCTGAAATAAATTATTCTAATCAAGGAGGTAAAGCTATAAACTCTGAAGATAAAGATGTTGACATACATTACATATCAATAACTGTAACAAATAAACTTTTTGTTCAAAATTCAGGATTTCATTTTATATTAGCTCCAAGTTTTGACTTTGATACGGATGATACACTTATTGGTATTACAAACAGAAACGAAGGAAATGATATTACATTTTTGGATATGGCAATAGGTTTGGGATTCGGTTATGAATTTAAAAACGGAATTGGTATTGAAGCTAGATATAAACGCGGATTTATAGATGTATTTTCAGGTAGTTGGCATGATTTTGAATCAGAACCATTATATAATGAGGAAAACCAATTTAATAACTTGTATCAAGTTGGATTAACCTATAAATTTGATTTCTCTAAAAAAGAAGATTAATGTTATTGAAAGATTTTTACAAAGTAAACACACTGGAAACTGTTGAGAATAAAACAACAGCAAACATTACCATTAATAAAAACCACGAAGTTTTTAAAGGACATTTTCCTGGAAACCCAGTTACACCAGGAGTGTGTATGATGCAAATAATTAAAGAACTTACGGAAGGTATTGTTTCGGAGAAACTATTTATGCAATCATCAAGTAATATTAAATTTATGGCAATTATAAATCCGGAAGTTACTCCTGATTTAGTGTTGACATTGGATATTTCAAAAACTGATGAGGGCTATAAAGTAAAAAACGTATCGAAGTTTGATGATACTGTGGCATTAAAATTGACAACTAATTATAAAGTTGTTTAATTTCAAATAGCTTTAATTAGAATTATATATATATTGAAAACCATAATTATAATCATATCATTTTTGTGTATTCCTATTCAGTCATTGGATTTGAATACCATTCGTAATGGTTATAAGGAAGCGGCAAAGGATAGTACTAAGCTTCCTGCTTATATTAAATTAGTGTCTGGGATTACTAAAACTAGTGAAACTGTTTTAGTAGGATATAAAGGGGCTGGTATTGCATTAAAAGGACGCTATGCAAAAAAAATAAAAGTAAAAAAGCAATTTTTTGTAGAGGGAGTAACTTTGATTGAATACGCCATAGAAAAATCTCCTAAAAGTATTGAACTGCGTTTTATTCGACTTGGAATTCAGGAAAACACTCCTAAACTGTTAAAGTATAAAGGAAAAATAAATGAGGATAAAAGCTATATTTTAAGTTATTTTGAAACAGTTAAATCTTCAAGATTGAAAAAGAATATTAAAGAATATATATTACACTCTAAAGTCTTCACAACTGAAGAAAAAAAAGTATTTTTGAACTTATAATTAGTCAAGCATTTAACTTCAGTGGATACCGTTTTAATTAGCAAAAAAAATAATAATTTAAACCTTTGTGTGTTGATTCCAACATACAATAACGAGCGTACACTAAATCGTGTTATTGATGGTGTTTTACAATATACCAACAATATCATTATTGTTAATGATGGGGCTACAGATAGTACCTCAGAAATATTAAAAGCCTACCCTGAATTAGAACAAATTCATTTCCCTAAAAACAGAGGAAAAGGTGTCGCTTTGAGAGAAGGTTTTAAAAAAGCGCATAAATTAGGGTATAGCTATGCTATAACTATTGATTCTGATGGACAACATTACCCTGAAGACATACAAGTATTTATTACAGAAATTGAAAAATCTCCTGACAGCTTATTAATTGGTGATAGAAATATGACTCAGGAAGGGATTCCTAAAAAGAGTAGTTTCGGGAATAATTTTTCTAATTTCTGGTATACCTTTGAAACAGGAGTAAAGCTAACCGATACGCAATCAGGCTATCGTTTATACCCATTAAAGAATTTAGCAGAATTACATTATTTCACCAATAAATTTGAGTTTGAAATAGAAGTTATTGTGCGTGCCTCTTGGAAAGGGATTTCAGTAAAGAACGTACCAATTCAAGTGTTGTATGATGAATCGGAACGTGTTACTCATTTCAGACCTATAAAGGACTTTACCCGCATCAGTATTTTAAATACCGTACTAGTACTCATAGCGTTATTATATATCAAACCCAGAGATCTTTTTAGAAGGCTAAAAAAAAAAGGATTTAAACGATTCTTTTTAGAAGATTTTCTACATAATTCAGACTCTAAAGAAAAGAAAGCATTATCAATTGCTTTAGGTGTTTTTATAGGAATTTCTCCTTTCTGGGGCTTTCAAACAGCATTAGTTATATTTTTGGCCTTAGCATTTAAATTAAATAAAGTTATTGCTTTTACACTCTCAAATGTAAGCTTACCAATTTTTATTCCGTTTATCATTTTTGGAAGCTTTCAAGTAGGAGCTTTTATGCTTGGTACTGAACCAGTAATTAACAATATTGAAGATATTAATATAGAGAATATCAATTTTAAAGCGCATTTATCGCAATATTTGGTGGGTAGTTTTTCTTTGGCAATTTTCTTAGCTTTGCTCTTTGGTACAGTAGGGTATATTACGCTATTGGTTTTTAGTAAAAAGAAAAAGTAGTGGGGCAATTTTTTTACAGTATATATCTATGGATTAAAGCGCATAAAGTAATTACACTTTGTATCGCATTTACTTTGTTATTAAGTTTAGTTTATTTGTCACTTCAATTAAAATTTGAAGAAGATATTACTAAGCTTATTCCTGAAAATGAAAAGGCAGTAACCCTAAACAAAGTATTAGATCAAGTTGATTTTTCGGATAAAATTGTAGTTCATTTAAAAGTTGAAGAACAAGGAAACGTTACTGACTTAACTCAGTTTGCATCTAAATTAGTATCAGAGTTTGAAGATGAATGTAGTGATTATATAAGTGAAATACAAGGAGTAGTAAATGACGATGATTTTGAAGAAACGTTAGACTTTGTATATGATAATTTACCTTTATTTTTAAATGATGAAGATTATAATGTTATTGGAGAAAAGATAACAAGTGAAGAAATACAAAAAAGCACTTCAGATAATTACAAAACCTTAATATCGCCATCGGGTTTTGTTGCAAGAAATACCATTTTAAAAGATCCTTTTGGAATTAGTTTTTTAGGACTGCAGAAACTGAAGGAATTACAAATAGGAGATGATTTTATTATTAAAGATGGTTTTGTCGTTACTGCTGATGAAAAGCATTTGTTGTTATTTGTCAAACCGAAGTTAGCATCTAATGAAACAGATAAAAACACTGCATTTGTAACTCAGTTAAATAAGATTGAAGCTAGTTTAAATTCTGATTATATTAATAAAGTCTCAGTTGGATATTATGGGGCTACAGTAGTTGCAGTGGCTAATGCGAATCAAATCAAATCCGATATCCAATTAACTGTTAGCATTGCACTTTCTATTTTATTGTTAATACTAATATTCTTTTATAAAAAACTAAGCATTCCGGTTATATTATTTATTCCAACAGTATTTGGAGCTTTATTGGCCATAACAACTTTATATCTTTTTAGAGGAACAATTTCAGCTATTTCTATTGGGATTGGTTCTATTTTATTAGGTATTACTTTAGACTTTTCGCTACATATTCTTACACATTATAGAAGTAATGAAAGTATAAAAGAATTATATAATGATGTAGCTAAGCCAATTGTAATGAGCAGTATTACAACAGCACTGGCATTTTTATGTTTATTATTTATCAAATCAAGAGCACTACAAGATTTAGGGATATTTGCAGCAGTGAGTGTTTTCGGATCTTCATTTTTTGCATTAGTATTAATACCTCATTTGTATAAACCAGGAAAAGTTAAAGCAAAGAAAAACAATTTTATTGATAGGATTGCTGGTTTTACATTTGGTAAAAACAAGATTCTTATTATAGGCTGTTTAGTATTATTTATAATTTCTGCATTTACCTATAATAACGTATTGTTTGATAAGGATATTTCTAAAATGAATTATCAAACAGAAGAGTTATTAAAAGAAGAAAAAGCATTAAATGATTTATTGAATACAGCATCAAAGTCATTATATATTGTCGCTCATGGTAAAACATTAAATGAAGCTTTATCAGAAAACCAGAATGTATATACAGCATTAACAAAATTTAAAACGGAGGATAAAATTATCAGTTATAGCTCTGTAGCCTCAGTTGTTTTGGGTGAAGAATATCAGCAAGAAAAAGTTAATCGTTGGAATGACTTTTGGTCGGAAGAAAAGCAAAATTTTGTACAAGAAGAATTGATTGTTTCTGGAAAAGCGTATGGATTTAAACCGACGACGTATAGTAGATTTTATGATAAGTTAAATAAGGTTCAGGATTTGTTGACTATAGAGGAGTATCAACAAATAAAAGCATTGAATACTCAAGAGTATATTTCGGCTACCGAAAATTTCTTTACAGTCCTATCTTCATTAAAAGTAGATAAGATGAATATTGATGAAGTGAAATCATTTTTTAAAGCTAATAGTAATATCATTGTTATTGATAGGCAAGCTATGAATGAAACTTTTTTAAATGGGTTTAAAAATAACTTCAACAGCTTATTAGGCTATTCATTTATAGCGGTAATATTAGTATTGCTATTCTTTTTTAAACGTATTGAATTAGTGTTTATCACAATAACTCCTATTGCATTAACTTGGTTAGTTACTATAGGTTTAATGGGGGTATTAGGCTTGTCGTTTAATATATTTAATATTATCATTTCAACATTTATATTTGGATTAGGAGTGGACTATGCAATATTCATGACGAATGGGCTAATTAAGGAATATGAAACAGGTGAGCGGCATTTACCTATTTACAGAACATCAATTATATTATCGGTGATTACCACTATTTTAGGAGTTGGCGTATTGATATTTGCTAAACACCCTGCATTGTATTCTATTGCATTAGTTTCCTTAATAGGAATATTAACCGCTTTGTTAATCACATTTGTCATACAGCCAATAATTTTTAGAGCAATTATAACCAATAGAGCTAAAAATGGATATGCTCCCTTAGAGTTTAGAAAAACGATACATTCGATTATTTCATTTACGTTTTACGGATTGGGAGGAATGTTATTATCATTAATTGCCATTACCATATTAAAGGTATTGCCAATAAAGAAAAAGGTTAAATTTAAATGGTTGCATGGAGCAATGGCCAATTTAGCGACTTCAGTATTGTATTCAAATCCGTTTGTAAAAAAGCGAGTGATTTTAAATAAAGAAGCTTTTAAAAAACAAGCTGTAATAATTGCTAATCATACATCTTTTTTGGATACACTTGCCATAGCTTTAGTCACTCCAAAAGTGATTTTTTTGGTGAATGACTGGGTGTATAAATCGCCTGTGTTTGGTCAATTGGCCAAGGTGGCTGGGTACTATCCAGTTTCAAGTGGTGTAGATGGAAGTTTAGATCATTTGAAAGAAAAAATGAGTCAAGGCTATTCGCTTATTGTTTTTCCAGAAGGGAAAAGAATGTATTCTAATAAAATAGGTAGGTTTCATAAAGGAGCTTTCTTTTTAGCAGAAGAACTGAAATTAGATGTATTGCCATTATATATTCATGGAAACTCTGAAGTACTTCCAAAAGGTGATTTTATTATATATGATGGTACGATAACCGTTAAGTTAGGTGACCGGATTGCAATAAGTGATCCAGCATTAGGAGAGTCAATTAAAGACAAGACCAAAAATATTAGTAAGCTATTCAAGGATAATTTTCAAAACTTTAGAGAAAAAGTAGAATCTCCAAGTTACTTTAAAAAATTAGTACTAAGTAATTTTGTATATAAGTCAAAAACAATTCTAAATGCTGTTCAATCAGATATAGAACAACATTTAGAATTGTATAATAAAGTATCTAGCTTGATACCATTAGATGCCGAAATGTTGCATATTGCAGATGATTATGGTCAGTTAGATTTGTTGTTGAACTATTATAGTAATAAGCGTAAAATAACTACTTTTATAAATGATGAAATAAAATATAAAGTAGCAAAAAATAACTTTATAGGAAATGATAGAAAAGTAACCTATTTGAATACGTTAGAAAATCATTCAGCTAATAAGTTGGTCCTTATTTCTGCTCCAATTCAAATTACTGATTTGGAATTAACAAAAATAGATAGAGTTATTATTTTAAGCAAATGTATGGAAATAGCTCTTTTTACTGAAGCTGGATTTATAGTTTATGAACAGGAGTTTAATGCAGTTGTTTTAACAAGAAAACATAAATAATGAAAGAAAACACATACGATATTGTAATAATAGGAAGTGGATTAGGTGGACTAGTATCTGCTTTGATTTTTGCTAAAGAAGGGTATAAGGTATGTGTGTTAGAAAAAAACAATCAGTTTGGAGGAAACCTACAAACTTTTGTGCGTGATAAAAGTATTTTTGATACAGGAGTACATTACATAGGTGGCTTAGCAGAGGGGGAAAATTTACATCAATATTTTAAGTATTTAGGGATAATGGATGACCTGAAACTTAAAAAAATGGAGGAAGATAATTATGATGTTATCACTTTTGAAGGTGATGAAATTCAATACCCTCATGCACAAGGATATGATAATTTCATTGAACAATTATCAGAGAAGTTCCCAGAAGAAAGAACTGTTATTGAAACCTATTGTAATAAAATAAAAGATACCTGTAATAGTTTTCCACTATACAATTTACAAATTGGTGATGCTTATTACGATAATACGGATTTACTTTCGTTGAAGATAAAAGATTATATAGAAAGTCTTACAGATAATGAAAAATTGCGTGCTGTTTTAGTAGGTTCAAATTTCTTATATGCTGGGGAAGATAATACTCCTTTTTATGTACATGCACTTTCTATAAACTCATACATTCAAAGTTCATGGCGTTGTGTAAATGGAGGTAGCCAAATATCTAAATTACTTATCAAACAAATTAGAAATTTAGGAGGGAAAGTTTTAAAATATAAAGAAGTTACTAGTTTTGGCTTTGAGGATAAAAAGTTAGTTTCAGCAAAAACAAAAGATGGAGATGAATATTTTGCTTCACAATTTATTTCAAACATAGAGCCTAAGTATACCCTAAAAATGTTGGGGGAAAATAAAATGCGTAAAGCCTATACCAAGCGAATTGAAAGTATAAAAAGTATTATTTCTGCATTTAGTGTTTATTTTGTATTTCATCCAGAATCCTTTAAATATTTAAATTACAACCATTATCATTTTAAAGATGTAAATAGGGTTTGGGATGCTCAGGATTATACACAAGAATCATGGCCAGAAGGGTATATGTTATCCGTAGGAGCAAAAAAGAATGAAAGTGAATGGGCTGAGAACATGACTTTTATTACGTATATGCGTTATGATGAAGTGAGAGAATGGGAAGATAGTTTTAATACGGTAGCTGAAAATGACGAACGGGGAGAAGCTTATGAAGCTTTTAAAAATAAAAAGATAGAACAAGCAATAGTTGAAATAGAAAAGAAATTTCCGAATTTTCGATCATGTATCAAGTCGGTACACTCATCTTCACCATTATCTTACCGTGATTATATAGGAGTAAATGAAGGTTCAATGTATGGCTATGTAAAAGATGCTGATAGCCCGATGACTTCATTTTTATCACCTAGAACGAAATTGAAAAATTTATTTTTTACAGGACAAAGTATCAATATGCATGGGTTGTTAGGAGTTACCATAAGCGCAGTGTTAACGTGCTCTGAAATGTTAGGGAGAGATTATTTAGTAGAAAAAATAAATAAGGATCTTGAAGCTCTAAAAGTGAATTAATGAGTTACGTTACTTACATAAAGATTTTTTTGTATTGCTGCTTATTTCTGATAGTAAGTTCTTGTGGGACTTCAAAATCATTACATCATAAACCAATTCTGAAAGGATATAATACTGATATATCAGAACGTATGATCCATTCAGATTCTTTAATTACACTAGATGATAATATTTTAAAATTATCAAAATATGGGCATTGGCAACTATTGGTAAAAGGAGATCCTTTGGAAAGAGGTTTAATTACAGGGAGTTTAACCCAAGAATTACTTCAATACCAAGACAAAGTTTTTTTTGAGAAAATAAAAGATATTGTCCCTTCAAAGTTTAAACAACGTTTATTAAGGGGCTTTTTAAAATGGTTTAATAGGAAATTGTATTTAAACGTAAAAGAAGAATACAAAACAGAAATTTATGGGGTTTCACGGTATGCTTCTAATGATTATGATTATTTAGCACCGCCATATTTAAGGAGCTTATATCTTCATGGAGCTCATGATATTGGTCATGCTCTACAGGATTTAGCTCTAGTAGGATGTTCCTCTTTTGCAGCTTGGGATTCCAAAACGCCTGATGGGAAATTAATATTAGGTAGAAATTTTGACTTTTATGCCGGAGATGATTTTGCTAAAAATAAGATTATTTCATTTGTAAAACCTAATACGGGTATTCCCTTTATGACAGTAACTTGGGGAGGTATGATTGGTGCAGTCTCCGCAATGAATGCAAATGGACTTACCGTTACTTTAAATGCAGGGAAATCGGATATGCCATTGGTTGCAAAAACACCGATATCACTTTTAGCAAGAGAAATAGTGCAATATGCTTCTACAACAGGCGAAGCTATTGCTATTGCTAAAAGGAGCAATGTTTTTGTGTCTGAATCCATAATGATTGGTAGTGCTGCAGATAATAAAGCGATGCTGATAGAAGTTGCGCCTAATAACTTTGGGATTTATGATGTAGTGAATACCAATCAAGTAATTTGTACGAATCATTTTCAAAGTGACGCTTATGAAGCTGATGAAAATAATTCCAAGCATATTTTAGAGAGTCATTCAAAATACCGATTTGATAAAATGACGGAGTTATTTGAGGATAATAAAACAATTACCCCTCAAAGTGCGGTTGTAATTCTAAGAGAAACAAGAGGACTGAATAATGATGCTATTGGTTATGGAAATGAAAAAGCATTGAACCAGTTATTAGCGCATCATGGTATCGTTTTTAAACCATCCGAACGTCAAGTATGGGTTTCTGCAAGTCCATATCAATTAGGGGCTTTTGTGTGCTATGATTTAGATGACGTATTTAAAGATTCTTTTTCTAAAACTAGTTCATTTGAAAAAGAAACATTGACAATTGCAGAAGATTCCTTTATGTACTCTCAGGAATATAAAAATTACGAAATTTATAGAGTACATGACAGAAAAATAGAAGCGGTTTTAAATAATAAAAAATTCACACTTTCTGAAAAAGAATTATCGGATTATATACATTTGAACCCTGAGTTATGGATTCCTTATTTTAAAGTTGGAAAGTATTATTATCAGAAAAAACAGTATGCAAAGGCATTACCGTATTTTGAATTAGCATTAGAAAAAGAAATTACAACTGTTCCTGATAAAAAAGCGGTAGAAAAGCATTTGAAAAAATGTAAAAATAAAATCGATTAATGACACTATTAAAAATGATTCCAGAAATAGAACAAGCATCAACAGCTGAGATTAAATCATTTCAGAATGAAAAATTAGTCGAACTATTGCAATATTTAAGTTCTAAGTCTTCTTTTTATAAGCGCAAATTTGCAGCGGATAATATTGATATTTCAAGTATTAAAACGATTGAAGATTTACAACAAATTTCTTTGACTACTAAAGATGATTTACAACAATATAATGATGATTTTATATGTGTTGATCGAAACGAAATCATTGATTATGTAACTACTTCAGGTACTTTAGGGAAACCAGTAACATTTGCTTTAACAGATAATGATTTAGACCGATTGGCGTATAATGAAGCTATTTCTTTTGCTTGTGCTGGCGTGACTAAAAATGATGTTGTGCAGTTAATGACTACCATGGACAGAAGGTTTATGGCTGGACTAGCGTATTTTTTAGGGATTAGAAAGTTAGGTGCTGGAATGATTCGTGTAGGTGCAGGAATTCCTGAATTACAATGGGATTCTATTATAAAATTTAAACCTACTTACTTGATTGCCGTTCCGTCATTCTTATTGAAATTAATTCAATATGCTGAAGCTAATGGTATTGATTATAATGCTTCTAGTGTCAAAGGAGTGATATGTATTGGAGAATCATTACGAAAGGAAAATTTCTCATTAAATACACTATCAAAAAAAATTACTGATAAATGGGATGTGAAATTACACTCTACCTATGCATCTACCGAAATGGGAACTGCTTTTACAGAGTGTGAGCATTTACATGGAGGACATCATCATCCGGAATTAATCATCACTGAAATTATTGATGATAATGGAAATGAGGTAAAGGATGGAGAAGAAGGGGAGTTAGTAATTACAACTCTTGGTTTTGAAGCGTTGCCATTATTACGTTTTAAAACAGGAGATGTAGTTAAGGCACATTATAATACATGTGAATGTGGGAGGAATACGATGCGTTTAGGACCTGTAGTGGGGAGGAAAAAGCAAATGGTAAAATATAAAGGAACCACATTATATCCTCCAGCAATGCACGATTTATTAAATCATTTTGATGAAGTGGATTGTTGTATTATTGAAATTAGTACAAACGACATAGGTACGGATGAAATTTTAATAAAAATTGCCTCAGAAGATACTTCTGCTAATTTTTTAACGAAAATTAAAGATCACTTTAGAGCTAAATTGCGTGTTGCACCAGTAATTGAGTTTCATGATGCTAAAGATATTAATAAACTTCGTTTTCCTAAAATGAGCCGTAAACCAGTTGATTTTATTGATAAAAGAATACAACATATTATAAATTAAACTAAACTTAAAAATGAAAAAACAATTATTAGCACTACTGTGTTTATTAACATTAGGAAGTGTCACAGCACAAGTAAAACTATCGAAAGATTATTCGTATTCAATTAGTAAACCATATAAAGTGTTTGATGGAGACAAATATTACTTTTCTTATGAGGATAATATTATAACTTTCAAAAAGAGTAAAAAAAACATTCTTGTTCAAAAATTCGATGCAAGTAGTTTAAAAGAACTTGTTAGGACAGAATATAAAATAAGTGATTTGTTTCCTAAAAATTGGGAATTAGAAGGGATTAGACAAATAGAAGAAAATATTTTTATTTATTACTCATCTTGGGATGGTGGAAAAAATAAAAAAGAGCGCTTATTTGTTAAAAAAATAAGTTTTACTGATGGTAAGCTAGCTGAAGGTTTTGATAATAAAATTGTTTCTATAGATGGTAAGCTTTCTGGTACTCAAGTAAGAACATCTGGTGGGTTTGGATTAAAAGTTACAGATAAGTTTAATATTATAAAACTAAAAAATGTCCCTAATTTTTTAGTTAAATACAGAAAAAAACCAAAAGTAAAAAATGACAAAAAAAGTCATGATATTATTGGGTTGAAAGTATTTGGTAAAGATTTAAGTGAAATATGGGGAGGTGAATTCAAAATGCCCTACACCGAGCGCCAAATGGATATAATGGATTATGCAATTGATTTTGATGCAAATATTTATGTGTTGGTAAAAAAATATTTTGATGATAGTAATAAAGATAAAAGGAAAGATGAGTCTAATTATCATTTGGAATTATTTAAATATGAAAGAAATACAAAAGAGCTTGTTGTAAATAAAATTAACATTGGTGACAAATATGTTAGTGAGTTAGGTTTGTTTATTAATGATAAAAAAGAGATTTTTTGTGCAGGGTATTATAACGATGGAGAATCTTGGTCTGATGTTGATGGAGTGGTCGTTTTTAAAACAGATATGATAGAGAGTGTTCCTGCAGAAAGTTTCTATGAAATACCTGTTGAAATACTAAATCAATATGCTTCGAAAAAAGTAATTAAGAAAAATAAAAAGAAAGAGAAAAAAGATGAAGCTGAGTTCAAATCATTAAAATTAAGAAAATTGTTTTTCCATGAAAACGGAAGTATTGATGTTATTGGAGAACAATTTTATATTAAAGAGCATATTTCCCATTCTTCTAAGGGAATGAGAATAAGATATACATACCACTATAACGATATATTGGTAACCAAAATTAATGCTTCTGGTAGTTTGGATTGGATGCGTAAAATACCAAAAAGACAAAAAGGCTTAAGTGGAGATGGAGGAATGTCATTTTCTCATTTTTTCACGAATAACAATCATTATTTAATTTACCTTGATAATATTAAAAACATCAAATTGCCTTTAGATAAGGCTCCTGCTTATCATACAGATAAAATGGGTGGATATTTAATTGCTTGTAAAATTAATAACACAACTGGTGATGTTACTAAAGGAGCAATATTTGATTCTAGAAAATTAAAAGGAGGTTTAGCTGCTTATCAATTTAAGACTGGTAGAGTTGAACAAACGAAGGAGAACGAATTTGTGGTAGAAGTATATAAAAAGAAAAAAGAAGATATACTTATAAAAGTTAAGATTAAAGAAGAAGAAACAGAAGAACAGAGTAAATTGTAATAGATATTTATAGCAATAAAAAAGCGTTTATTCCAATAGGAATAAACGCTTTTTTTATGAAACTTAAGTAATAAAATTACTCTTTAATCTCAATAAAGTCTTTATACTCTAAAAAGAAGGATTCTAATAAGTCCATATGCTTATTAAAAAACTCATAAGCATCTCTCCAAGTATCTTTGTTATGGATGCTGAATTTTTTTTCATGAAGTACATATATTCTACAAATAGATTTTTGTGATTTTTCTAAATAGTAATCATCATCAAAAATAACTTCTGGAAGGTATTCTGTTTCAAGTATAGTTTTTAAGGATTCAAACTTTTCATATTGCTCTAAACGATCGTATTCATCTTCATTTTCAATATCAATACATATTAAAGCTGTTTTTCTATCTGCTTGAAATTTTAAGGAAAGATCTTTTATTTTAGTATTGTATAGTAGCCATTTTCTTGGAAAAGACTTTCCGTAGCTTGTCCAAAATAACTCTCTTAATTGTCTTGATTCTTCTCTGTTAAACATTTTATTTAAATAGTATTTGTCAAAAATTAATGTTAAGGTCACTGATGACTTAGATGAAATATGCTGAAAATAAACCGATTGTAATGATAATAAGTTTTACTAAATTAAATTTATGTCCTTCACTACTTTCAAACAATATAGTTGTAGATATATGTAAAAATATCCCTACAGCCATTGCCATGATATGTGATGAATAATTTGATAAACTAGGAAATTCACTAATTAAGTAAGTTCCAAACGGAGTCATTAAAGCAAAAAGTATTAAGAAGAAAGCAATAGATGACTTTTTCAAAGCAGATTGCATAAAAAATGTAGATAATATAATAACCACAGGAATTTTATGAATTACGATACCATATAAAATATTATCATGATGATTTAAAGGAGTCCCCTCGATTAATGAGTGCAAGCATAAACTAACAAATAACATCCAAGGAAATTGACTGTCTTCTTCATGTAAATGTACATGGCCATGTTCCGCGCCTTTAGAAAAGAATTCCAAACATATTTGCAGTAAAATTCCAAAAACAATAAACAAACTTATTGTTTTAGTATTATGGTGTTGTTGAAATATTTCAGGTAACATTTCAAATATGGTAATTCCTAATAGAAACGCTCCACTAAAGGCTAATAATAATTTTAAATTCTTTTTCTTTTGTGGTTTAAAAACAAGTACAAATAGGAATCCTACTAATACCGACAATATAGGGAGTATGTAAGTGATCATTTAAAAATCAAAATTAAACGATTAGATGAAGCTGTATAAAATTTATTCAATTTGTAATCACCGAATATATCTAACAAAGTAATACCAGCTTGTTTAAAATACTGCTCAAAATCAGTTAAACGAATTGCTTGAACTTTTTCAGTAAAGAAGAAGTCTTCATCATTATCCGTGAAGCGAATCTCTTTGTAAATAAAGCTATTTTTTACATATCGTTTAATGTGAAAATCGATATGTTCAACGGTTTTAGTTTCTTCAGCAACTAGGTTGTCAATTATGAAATCTGCATTCATAAAATCAATTACACCAAAGCCGTTTTCATTTAAACTATTTTGTATTGCTTTAAGTGTATTTATGTTATCATTTTCATTATCAAAATAACCAAAACTAGTAAAAAGATTAAAAACGGCATCAAACTTTTCAGGGTAAGTTGATCTCATATCATGAACATCAAATTTCAGTGTGTCGTTTTCAAATTGCTTTGCGTAATCGATGCTATTTTTTGATAAATCAACACCAGTAACGTTGTATTCTAATGAATTTAAATAAGTAGCATGCCTTCCTTTACCACAAGCTAAATCCAAAATACTGCCGTTCTCAGGTAAATTCAGATAGTTGCTTAAGTGTTTCATGAATAATTGTGCATCCTTATCATCTCTATCATTATATAGAAGATGGTAGTATTTGGTGTCAAACCATGAGGCAAACCAATTATCGGTGTCTTTTTTTATAGCCATAAAACTATTGCTCGTAATGATATCTTTTTTTAATAAATAATTCAAAGAAATTCTAGAGGTATAAATTCACTTAATATTGATTAAGGAAGTAAATACGTTAAAGAATTAAACCTTCTGACAGTTTCTAATGCACTTTGAAGTGCCTTTTATAAAACTAAAAGCAAAAATACTGTATTTTTGCAAGCTATGGGAGATAATTTTAAAATGGTTGCCAAGACATTATTTGGCTTTGAGGAACTTTTAGCAAGTGAGTTGCGTAACCTTGGTGGCGCACATGTGAAAGTGGGTGTTCGTAATGTAAGCTTTGAAGGAGATACTGGCTTTATGTACAAAGCTAATTTAAGTTTGCGTACAGCAATTAAAATTTTAAAACCTATAAAAACATTTAAAGTAAGAAATGAACAAGACTTATATGATCAGGTGTATAAAATGCCTTGGAATAAATATTTAAATGCAACCGATACCTTAGCTATAAATGCTACCGTATTTTCGGAACAGTTTACCCATTCACAATTTATAGCATATAAAACTAAAGATGCTATAGTTGATAAATTCAGAGATACAGAAGGAACTCGTCCTGATGTTGATTTGGATAATCCTCATTTACGTATTAATGTACATATTCAACGAAATGAATGTACTATTTCTTTAGATAGTTCTGGGGAATCATTGCATAAACGTGGGTATAGAACTTCAACTAATATTGCTCCGATAAATGAAGTGTTAGCAGCAGGATTAGTTATGCTGTCTGGATGGGACGGACAATGTGATTTGTTAGATCCTATGTGTGGTAGTGGAACTTTAGCAATAGAGGCTGCAATGATTGCATGTAATATTCCAGCAAATATTAATAGAAAGCAATTCGGTTTTGAAACTTGGTTGGATTTTGATGAAGAGTTGTATAATAAAATAGAGGAGTCTTGTTTGAATAAAATACGAGAATTTCATCATAATATCATCTGTTATGATAAAGCGCCTTCTGCAATGCGAAAAGCAGAGGATAATATTGAGAATGCTAATTTATCAGAATACATAAGTGTAGAACAAGAAGACTTTTTTAAATCGTCTAAAAAATCAGATAGTAAACTACATATATTATTTAACCCACCATATGGGGAAAGGTTACCGGTTGATGTAGAAGAATTTTATGGTCAAATAGGCGATACTTTAAAACAAGGGTATACAAATACAAATGCTTGGTTTATTACCTCAAATTTGGAAGGAATAAAATCTGTAGGGTTAAGACCTTCTCGAAAAATTAAATTATTTAACGGAAAATTAGAATCTCGTTTGGTTAAATATGAAATGTATGCAGGTAGTAAAAAGACACATAAGCAAAAACCTTTAGAAGAAAATTAACATTTCATTATATAATATAACTGTTTATTATTGATATATTTACTAAAAATCATTCAAACTAAAATTTAATATCATGAAAAAGTTAATTTTATCACTAGCCTTTGGTTTATTTTTTGTCGCATTTTCAACTGCACAAGAAAACAGAAAAGCGACAAAAGAAGTAACTAAAAAAGCTACAACAGAAATGAAGCAAGCAGTAAAAGCTGAAGTTGCTAAAGTGGCATATATAGAAACAAAAACTACTTCTTCAAAAAAGGCATGTTCAGCAAAAAAAGTGTGTTGTACAAGTAAAGCAAAAGCAGTAGCTGGATCAGAGAAATCTATTGAAGGAAATGCTGGGAAATCAGCTAAGTCTTGTTCAAAGTCAAAAGCATCTTGTTCAAAAGAAAAGAAAGCTTGTAGTGCTTCAAAAGCAAAAGCTGTTTCTGGATCTGAGAAGTCAGTTGAAGGAAACCCTGGAAAAGCAACAAAATCTTGTTCTAAGTCAAAAGCATCTTGTTCTAAAGCTAAAAAAGCTTGTAGTGCTAGTAAAGTGAAAGCTTAATAAAAACATTTATATTCTTATCAAACCGTTTTAGTTTATCTAAAACGGTTTTTTTTATGTAAATTTTTTAAAGGATATAATTGTATTATAAGTAGCTATATATGTATTGAAAATAAAGAGTGGTTATGGGTAACTTTGTTAACTAATTAATATTTAAAGATTTAGCTAAATGAAATTTTTTAATTTTTTAATTTTTTGTGTTTATTTAAATATATCAGCACAAGTAGGAATAGGAAATACCACTCCAAATAGTATTTTGGACATCACCGCTTCAAGTATATCCAGCCCTGCAAATGATGATGGAATATTAATACCTAGAATTGATGTATTTCCAGCTGTAAACCCTACTGCTGCACAAAATTCAATGTTGGTTTATCTTACTACAGATGTAGGTGTATTCACCAAAGGATTTCATTATTGGGATAATTCTTTGACTAAATGGGTGCCATTTTTTAAAAATAGTGAATGGGAAGATACTGCAGCTCCTGTAGATGGAATTTTTGCTTCACAAGCAAAAACAGCAGGTAATGATGTGATTATTACAGATACAGGACGTTTAGGTTTAGGTACAGATAACCCAACTGATGCAATTCATATAGACGGACAAGTTACACCAATTATACGTATGCATAGTACAACAGGAAGCGCAACACCAGGAGGAGCCATAATAATAGAAGAATTGGACACTGACTGGAATGGTACATTACGATTTAATACAGACCCTAATGCTTGGGAATTTTTAGCGTCTGATGCATATGGTACAGAACATGTGCTCATGTTTATTGATGCAGAGAATGAAAATAAAGGGCATGTTAGAATAGGGAAGGTGCCAGTAAGTGATGTTGTTTTAGGAGATACTGTTAAAGAAGTATTAGAAGTATTGGGTAGTATAAAAATTGGAGCTTCCCCAACTGTTACGGGAGTAATATCAGATAACTTTACCAATGCTCCAACTGGAGGTGCTGGAACGATAGTTTTCCAAGATGGTCATTTTTTTGGTTATAATGGTTCAGTATGGAAACAATTAGATAATTAATAGGGTATAATTAGTTATTAATAATTACTGTAAAAAAGCTCCATGCATCTACATGGGGCTTTTTACTTTTAAGAAAAATCACATTTATTAATAAGATCCTGCCAGTACTAAAATGTTATAAGCCTTACAAGAAATGAAAATATATCCTTAAAGGCTTAATTCTATTTTTTAGGATGTATATTTATTGCTTGTGTAGTTGTATATACTCTGTGGGAGTTTGAGAAGTAAACTGTTTAAAAACTCTGTTAAAAGCGGTTTTCGATTTAAAACCTGATTCATAACCAATACTTTCAATAGTTATGTTTTTATTAGCTTCATTAAGGAGTAATTTTTTAGCTTCATTAATTCGATATTCGTTAACAAACATCACAAAATTTTTATTTAAATCATTATTGATTAATTGTGAAACATATTTATTATTAGAGTTTAATTTATTAGCCAAAGAATGAATGGTTAATGATGAATCTAAAAACAGTTTTTCTTCATCCATGGTTGTTAAAAGTTTGCTTTTAAGTTCTTTAAATAATTTTGTATTAGTTTCTTCAGGAATACTGGCTATCGGGTTGACTTTTACTTTGAAATCTTTGAAAATTGGATTTTGTTTTAAAGCATTGTAGCCAGAAAATATTACATAAGTAAGTAATATTATATAAAACATAAAATATGATATAGAATCATCTGCTATA
>Ga0209395_1003393_pt1 | contig 19740 bp, 14 predicted proteins | sample GOMGulsemesocosm_3_FD_184635 | JGI IMG/M metagenome (GOLD analysis project Ga0209395, IMG submission 184635) | Methane-oxidizing microbial communities from mesocosms in the Gulf of Mexico - GOM9D Gulf of Mexico (SPAdes) (version 2) | ecosystem: Environmental > Aquatic > Marine > Cold seeps... | reverse complement strand
TCGCATGACTCGATTGCTTTAAATTGTGCAATTACCTGTGCCTGCACATCTGGGTAGGCATAGGCAACAAAACTCGCAACGTGATACTCACTCATCACGGGTCTCCTCACTTTTTATAGTTATATTAATAGAATTTTGTGGGCAACTTGACACACAAGCACCGCAACCAGTGCAGGCGTCATGATTGATCGTTGGTGTTGGAATGACTTGACTAAAAAAGTCAAACTTAATGGCAGACTCATCACAAACATCTCGGCAAGATTGGCAATAGATGTTATTGCTAGCAAAGCACTTATCATCGATAGTAACTTTGGTGTCAAACGCTTGATATGTTGATTTATCTAACGCATTGCTCGGGCAAACATCGCTGCAGCGCTCGCAAAACGTGCATTCTTCATCACTAAAATTTACTTGAGGAAAACCGCCACTACCAATGCTGATAATGTTGGTTTCACACGCTGTCACACATTCATGGCAACGTGTACATTGGTCAATAAAAAGTGCTTCACCGCCATTATAAGGAGGCCGAATAACAAGATTTTCATGCTTGTCCATTCGAAATAAGCGTCTTTTAACTTGATCAATTCCCATGATTAAATACCCGGTGGTCCAAGGAGTATTTGCGACATCCAAATGACAAACCCATACCCACCCATTAAGGCAATACTTAGAACAGGAAATAGCACAACAGTTAAGAGTAAGAACACTCTTAATTCATGCTTTTTCTTCATTAGTTCAGCACTTGTAGACATAGATAACCTCAATAATAACGTTAGTTGTGTCAGCATATTAAGCGCAAAGTTTCGCGTTATCACTCTTTTTCAAGGCTCAGCAGGGCGTTCTTAACGCAAAGTTGTTTTAGGTCAATTTTGCATTCGATTATCAATATGTTCCTTGGGATTATCTGAGGTTTCTATCATAATCGGCCATGTAAATACCCATATTCAGGAAATGATTTATGTCATGTTGTGACGTTACCGGACTACGTTCTATTACAGACGCGCTTACATTGATGCGCCAATGCTCTCCAGCGACAACTCAAGTTATTGAGCGTGATTTATATAGCGCGAATGGCGACGTCTTAGCCGAAGATGTTATTTCCACCATTAATGTACCGCCAGCCGATAATTCAGCGATGGATGGTTATGCACTAAATGTTGTAGGCTGTAAGCCAACCACGTTATTCACCATAGTCGCTACCGTGTTAGCCGGTCAGATTTATTGTGACACCTTAAAATCTGGCGAATGTGTGCGTATTATGACCGGAGCAGTTATCCCTCAAGGGACAAGTTGTGTTGTGATGCAAGAGCGCGCAAATAGACATGAAAATACTGTTTCATTTGAGGATACCTTTGATGAAGGTGCCCACATTCGCCGGATGGGTGAAGATATTGCTATCGGCAACGTAATCTTAGAGAAGGGGTGCGTCCTTGGACCTGCTCAATTAGGCGTACTGGCATCTATAGGTCAAGGAAGTGTAAGTGTCTATCGCCCTCTTAAAATAGCTGTATTTGCCACAGGTGACGAATTGCAGCCAGCGGGCGCACCGTTACAAGCGGGAAATATTTATGAAAGTAATCGGATAGTGTGTTTAAGCAAACTGTCAAACTTAGGGTGTGATGTTATAGATTATGGCATCATTAAAGATTGCCCTATTGCCATCAAACGCGCGCTTGATGAAGCATCAAAACAATGTGACGTCATCATAACATCTGGCGGCGTCTCAGTTGGCGAAGCCGACTATGTAAAAGATGTACTGAGTGAACATGGCAACATTGATTTTTGGAAATTGGCGATTAAACCGGGCAAGCCCTTTGCTTTTGGTCAATATAAACAGGCTACATTCTTTGGACTACCAGGTAACCCCGTTGCTACCTATGTTACTTTAGACATGTTAACCATCCCTACTCTAAAAAAAATGGCTGGTCACAAAGTCGTTGAACCAATGCAACTTCAAGCAAAAAGCTTAAGTAGGATGACCAAAAGCGCCGGGCGTGTGGAGTTTCAACGAGGCACTGTGCAATGTGACGGGCAACAGCTCACGGTACATACATCTAAAAAGCAAGGTTCACACATGATGACGTCGTTAACTGATTCAAATGCATATATTGTACTTGAAAATGAACAAACTACCGTAAACATTGGCGATACAATACAAGTTTTACTTTATACTAACATCATCTAATATTTTTAATTATTGACCAGAGGAACTACTCAATGTCTCGACATAATTCGTCCACATTTATTCCCCTTAATATCGCAGTATTAACCATTTCAGATACTCGCAATGAAGACACTGATAGTTCAGGGGCTTTATTAGTAGACAACATCATGAGTGCAGGACACACATTGGGTGCTAAAGCCATTGTTCATGACGATATCTATCAAATCCGCAGCGTTTTATCCCAGTGGATAGCTGATCCAGCGATCAACGCTGTTGTGTGTACCGGCGGCACTGGATTTACAGCACGTGATAATACACCAGAGGCTGTATCTGTCTTATTTGATAAAGATATTGAGGGCTTTGGCGAGTTATTTCGTCAAATTTCATACAACGAAATTGGCACCTCGACCATTCAATCGCGCAGCTTAGCTGGTATGGCTAATCAAACAGTCATTTTCTGTTTACCAGGCTCAACAAATGCGTGTCGTACCGGGTGGACTCAAATAATCAGTGCCCAACTTGACGCTCGCCAAGGACCTTGCAACTTCATTACGCACTTAAATGTTAACGCCCAGCCATGTTCAAGTAGAGATTAGTAGTGTTTACCAATCTACGTATAACAAAAAACCAACTACTGTGATGTATTTGGTTTTTTATCATTGGTTATAAATAAATTATGCTGGGTTATCGATATCAATAAAGTTAACTGATACCGCTAAGTTATCAGCAATAAATTCCCCTAAAGCTTTCACGCCATAACGCTCAGTTGCATGATGTCCAGCCGCAAAAAATGCAATGTTATATTCACGGGCCAGATGAATAGTCTGCTCTGAGACTTCACCCGTAATAAAGGCATCAATTCCCTGCTCTCCCGCCATTTCAATAAAGTTTTGTCCACCACCACTACACCAAGCAACCGTTTTAATCTCTTTATCCCCAGCACCTTCCACTAAAGGTGCTCGCCCTAATTTTTTTTCGATCAAACTAGTGAGTTCATTAACTGTTTTCGGCGCGGCTAATACACCTTTAATCGCCACACTTTGCATATTTCCGGGCTCTAGCCCTTCCATATCAACAATATTAAATAACTTAGCTAATTGCGCATTATTGCCAAGTATTGGGTGAATGTCTAAAGGCAGGTGATAAGCAATTAAATTAATATCGGCCAAGAGCAAACTCTTAATACGCTTTTTCTTTAACGACGTGATCGTTTGATTCTCACCTTTCCAAAAGTAACCATGGTGAACAAGTAAGGTGTTTGCTCCCTGAGCTATTGCTGCATCAATTAACGCCTGAGAGGCCGTAACACCAGTGACAATATGGTTAACTTGATGTGCACCTTCGACTTGTAGGCCATTTGGACAATAGTCTTTAATTTTTGACGGCTGTAATAGTTGATCTAAAAAGGATAAAAGGTCAGGACGGGTTATCATAATTTTACTCTACATTTTTTGCTAGTTTAAAAGTAACCTATGGAAATGTCCACGCTATACGCAATGCTATTGACGATCTAAGAAAATAATGAACATTAACGGGTTGTGAAAGAGGGCAAGATGGGTTATCTACAGGCAATAAAAAAGGAGCCCGAGGGCTCCTTTTTTTCAATAATTCAAAAATTCGAATTAAAGTGCTGCTTTTGCTTTTTCAACAAGAACGCTAAATGCGTGCTTATCAAATACAGCGATATCAGCAAGGATCTTACGATCGATTTCAATTGATGCTTTCTTTAAACCGTTAATGAAACGGCTGTAAGACATTTCGTTTTGACGTGCAGCAGCATTGATACGAGCAATCCATAATTGACGGAATTGACGTTTACGCTGACGACGGTCACGGTAAGCATATTGACCAGCTTTAGTTACGGCTTGAAAGGCAACACGATAAACACGTGAACGTGCTCCGTAATAACCTTTAGCTTGTTTTAAAACTTTCTTATGGCTCGCGCGAGCCTGTACACCACGTTTTACTCTAGGCATTGTTCAAATTCTCCAGTAAGTTCTATGCGAAAGGAAGCATGCGATTGATTGAAGGAAGATCCACTTTATGAATCATACCTTTAGTACGCAATTTACGCTTACGCTTAGTGCTTTTCTTAGTCAAAATATGACGAAGATGGTTATGTTTGAACTTGAAGCCACCTGAACCCGTTTTCTTGAAACGTTTTGAGGCACCTTTATTAGATTTCATCTTAGGCATTGTTAAATCTTCTACTTCGCATTGGGTTAATTAAATGCCTTTTAATCGATACATAAAGAATCGGCTAAAAGGCGATAGTAAGGCGTATAAAAAAGTGGATTAGCAAGCTAATCCACTCTCCATAACTTGTTTTGCCTTATCTATTTCTTTTTCGGTGCAAGTACCATCACCATTTGACGCCCTTCCATTGAAGGAAAAGACTCCACGTTGGTCAGTTCAGCTAAATCTTCTTTAATACGATTCAATAGCTTAGTGCCCAAACTTTGGTGTGCCATCTCACGACCACGGAAACGAAGTGTAACTTTCACTTTGTTGCCGTCTTCGATAAAGCGATTCAGGTTGCGTAGTTTTACCTGATAATCGCCTTCGTCAGTTCCAGGGCGGAATTTTATTTCCTTTAACTGGATCTGCTTATTTTTCTGGCGTTGTTCTTTGTCTTTTTTCGATTTCTCGAAAATATATTTACCATAGTCCATAACACGACAGACAGGAGGCTCGGCATTTGGGCTAATTTCGACTAAGTCTAAGTTGGCTTCTTCCGCTGCAGTAATAGCTTCTCTTAGAGTAACAACTCCAACAGGTTGGCCATCAGCACCAGTTAAACGAACTTCGCTTGCGGTGATTTCACCATTTATTTGGTGCAAATTCTTTTTTTGCACTTGTCCTCTTCTTGCGCCTTTAATCGGTTATTCCTCCAGTTGTGTAAGACAACGCGATTCAATCTCGTTAGTTATTGATTGAGTAAATGCCTCTATCGACATTTTACCTAAATCAATACCACTGCGAGTTCGAACCGCAATTTCATGAGCCTCTACTTCTTTGTCACCAATGACAATTTGGTATGGCACACGTTTTAATGTATGTTCACGAATTTTAAAGCCTATTTTCTCATTTCTCAAGTCTGCTTTGGCTCTAATTCCACTAGATTTCAATTTATTTACGATATCTGTGACATATTCGCTCTGTTTGTCCGTAATATTCATCACAACAACCTGAGTTGGCGACAACCATGTAGGAAACAAACCAGCATACTCTTCAATCAAAATCCCAATGAAACGCTCAAGCGAGCCTAATACAGCACGATGAATCATAACAGGGGTATGTCGTTCGTTATCTTCAGCAACAAAAGTTGCATCTAAACGATCCGGCATTGAGAAATCGAGCTGGATGGTACCACACTGCCAAGCTCGACCCAAGCAATCATGTAAAGTAAATTCAATCTTCGGTCCGTAAAAAGCACCTTCACCAGGCTGAAGGTCATACTCCATCTCGTTTTTCTCAAGTGCTTCACGTAAAGATTTTTCTGCGCTATCCCACACTTCATCACTACCAACACGTTGTTCAGGACGTGTTGACAACTTAATGGCGATATCTTTAAAGCCAAATGTTTCATAACAGTCAAAGACCATTTTGATACAATCAGTCACTTCATCTAAAATTTGCTCTTGGGTACAAAATATATGTGCATCATCTTGTGTAAACGCACGAACTCGCATTAAACCATGTAATGCCCCCGATGGCTCATTACGATGACATGAACCAAACTCAGCCATACGTAATGGCAAATCGCGGTATGATTTTAAACCTTGGTTAAAAATCTGAACATGACCAGGACAGTTCATTGGTTTAATAGCGTAATCACGGTTTTCGCTCGATGTGGTGAACATGCCATCTGAGTATTTATCCCAGTGACCTGATTTTTCCCACATGCTGCGATCCATAATTTGCGGACCTTTGACTTCTTGATAATCATACTTGGTCAATTTCTCACGAATAAAAGTTTCTAGTTCGCGAAAGATAGTCCAACCATCGTTATGCCAAAACACCATACCTGGCGCTTCTTCTTGCATATGATAAAGGTCTAGATGTTTACCAATTTTACGGTGATCACGCTTTTCAGCTTCTTCTAGGCGTTTTAAATACGCTTTTAATTGTTTTTTATCGCCCCACGCCGTGCCATAGACACGTTGTAGCATCTTATTTTTTGAATCGCCGCGCCAATAAGCACCAGCTACCTTCATGATTTTAAAATGTTGACAATGTTTCATGTTTGGAACATGAGGGCCGCGGCACATATCAATATATTCTTCGTGATGGTACAAACCAGGTTGAGCATCTTGATCGATACCGTCAATAATTTCTAATTTGTATTTCTCGTCACGTTCTTCAAAGATGCTGCGAGCTTGTGCCACTGATACTTTTTTACGAACAACTTCATAACCGGTTTTAGCCAGCTTTAGCATATGCTTTTCAAGCTTAGCTAAGTCTTCAGTTGTTAATGAATGCTCCATGTCGATATCATAGTAAAAACCATTATCGATAGTTGGACCAATCGCCATTCTTGCGTCAGGCCACAATTGCTTAACAGCATGACCAATTAAATGAGCACATGAATGACGAATAATCTCGATACCGTCTTCATCTCTTGCAGTAATAATCTCAATCGCGCTATCACTGGTGATAAGTTCACAGGCGTCTACACGTTCGCCATTAATACGCCCTGCAATACAGGCTTTAGCAAGACCTGGGCCGATGTCATTAGCGACATCCATAATAGAGACAGCATTCTCAAATGATCGTTGATTGCCATCTGGCAATGTTATTGTAACTGGAGTATTCATTAAAATATTTTCCTAACAGTGGTGACCTATACCAAAGATCACATGTTATTTTAAAATGGTATGACGCTCTGAAATTGGTAATAGAGTCAGCGCTTTTATAAATCCCTGATGTTCGCCAAACGTAGGCGTGAGCAAAAGGCGAGTAATTCTACCTTATCGCCCTGCGACTTTAAAGTGGTTGTTCAAACCACTTAAATAAATAGAAGGTCACACAGCAAACTCTATATTGCAGACATAAAAAAACCAGCCGAAGCTGGTTTTTTTCAATACTTAACGAAAATTACTTATCGCGACGAGGTGCACGACTTGGTGGGCGAGAATCACCACGTGGCGAATCGCTACGTTGTCCGCGATGACCGCGAGACTCAGTACGTTCACGACGCTGTCCGCCACCATCACGAGAGTCACGACGTGGACGATCATCAGGTAAAGTACCAGATTGAAGTTTAGTTAACTTCATTGCTTTTGAACAAACGAAAGATTTATATAAATGATCGAGTGTTTCTTTTGGGATATCAGACGGCAATTCAACAGTTGTGTAGTTATCGTGTAAACGAATGCCACCGATGTATTGACTATCAAGGTTTGCTTCGTTAGCAATAGCACCAACTACGTTTTTAACTTGAATACCGTCAGTACGACCAACTTCCATACGGTATGTATCCATATTTACGTTAGTGCGTGGCGCGCGAGGAGCACGTTCACGGCTGTCACGGTTATCACGATCACGGTTTCCACGTTCACGAGGAGCTCTATCACCACGATCATTTCTGTTGCCACGTTCACCACTGTCACGTTCACGTTCTTCACGTTCACGGCGCGGTGGACGAGCAGGTTCAGCTTCAAGTTGTAATGGCTTATCTTTTTGTGCCATGAACAACAATGCTGCCGCTAAATCTTCAGCAGATGTTTCACTATCAGTCGTGATGCTTTGGCTTAGTTCACGGTAGAATGTTAAGTCTTCTGACAAGATAACTTTGTCAAGCGTCTCACGGAACGTAACGATACGTTTAGCAGATATATCATCACGTGATGGCAATGCCATCTCAGCAATTTTTTGACGCGTTAGTTTTTCAATGGTGAATAACATACGTTTTTCACGTGGTGCAACAAACATGATTGCACTACCTTTACGACCAGCACGACCAGTACGCCCGATACGGTGAACATATGATTCAGCGTCATACGGAATATCGTAGTTAATAACTAAATCTAAACGTGGAACATCAAGACCACGTGCCGCAACATCAGTCGCAACAAGAATATCTAAACCACCTGACTTAAGACGATTGATAGTACGTTCACGTAGTTGTTGCGTCATGTCGCCATTGATTGCAGCAGCGCTGTAACCACGAGCTTCTAACTTTTCAGCAATTTCAACTGTCATCGTTTTTGTACGTGAGAAAATAATCACGCCATCATACGTCTCAGTTTCTAAAATACGTGTTAGTGCTTCCATTTTCGTGTTGCCACGAACAAACCAGTAACGTTGACCGATATTTTCAACAGTCGCTGTTTTTGATTCAATTTTAACAAACTCAGGATTATTCATGTAGCTGTTGCCGATACGCTTGATGCTATCAGGCATAGTCGCCGAGAATAAAGCTGTTTGCTTATCTTTAGGCGTATTCTTCATCATCTTTTCAACATCATCGATGAAGCCCATACGCAACATCTCATCAGCTTCATCAAGCACTAATGCTCTGATGCTGCTTAATTTTAATGTGCCACGATCTAAATGATCTAATAAACGACCCGGCGTACCAACGATAACTTGTGGTCCACGTTTAAGGGCTTTTATTTGTTGAGGGTATGCTTGACCACCATAGATAGGTAATACATGGAAACCCTTGATATAACGAGAGTACGCTTGAAACGCTTCAGCTACCTGAATCGCTAATTCACGTGTAGGCGCCATAACCAATATTTGAGGCTCACATAATTCCGGATCAATGATGCTCAATAAAGGTAATGCGAATGCAGCCGTTTTACCGGTACCTGTTTGTGCTAATGCCATGACATCCTTGCCTTCTAGCAGATGAGGAATAGCCGCTTCTTGCACAGGAGTTGGTCTTTCATATCCTAAGTCTGCAAGAGCTTTATGAAGAGGCTGGGCAAGCTCTAATTCGCTAAAAGTGATTGTCGATTCTGACATAATTATGGGGTACCGGGCTAAAAAAAGGGCGCAAATTATAACGCCTTATCTGCTTTTAGGATAGTTATTATTACAATTATTTGTTAATTGACGATTAAATAGTGGCTTAGATCACATCACGTTTTTTTTGAAAACTCAAAATACGTGCCAAAATTATACGATAACCTATTAATTGTGGCTTTTATGGTAATTCAAATTGACAAACCCCCATCAATTAATGCATCTTCTTCATTAGCCTAAAAATACCAGCAGTATTAGAATACCAATACTAAAGTACCACTTTTGTGACGAGTTTATTATTCATGCTAACCCAAGATGTATTAAACGTATCAGACGAACAAATTTCAATTGCAATTTCACCTCAAGAAACTGATGTGAAAGCCGTTGAGATTTTTCAATTGCTACGCCGTGTTAAAAATAACCGTTTAATGGAAATAGACGAAAACATAGTCAAAGCCGCTGATTTAATGAATCAAGTCACTCAAGACAATAGCGCTGCTGTGGCAAAAAATGTAGTCATTGCCAAAGCAATGCACGCCACATTAAGTATTGATGTGGTCAAGGAAGACATGAAGGCACTTGTAACTATCAATGCCGCGTGGGGTGGTCAACATATAACGATAGAGGACCTAAACCAACGCTTAGGGAATCATGGGATTATACACGGACTTTGCAGTGAGGCTTTTGAGCAACATATCACTAAAGCTAGTTCGTTAAAACCAGGGCAAGAATTATCCTTTGATGCCGCCTACGGCAGCATCCCTATAAATGGTAAAAGTTCCATCTTTACTGTGCTTGTAAATACTATGGAAGATAGAGAGTTAAAACCCCAAACGCGTTCTAACGGAAAAGTAGATATGCATGATTTGGGGAAAGTTGAAACTGTTAGCATTGATACCCCATTAGTGAGGCGCACTCCTCCTACATTGGGGAAAGCTGGTTTTAGTGTGTTCGGTATTGAAAAACCAGCAATAGACGGTCAAGAAATTCCTTTTCAAATTAATGAAGGAACACAAGTTTCCCGCGTTGATAATGATTTATTAGTCAGTTCAACAGAAGGTATCCCTAGGCTTTTTCAAGGAAACATTACTGTACATAACGTTTTAACCGTCAATAATGTCGATATTGGTCTTGGTAACATTGAATTTAAAGGGAATATCAATATTAAGGGGGATGTTGGTGAAGGTATGTCGGTTATATCTCAAGGGGACATAACCGTCGGTGGCTGTGTAAATTCAGCCAATTTACATGCATCAGGCAATATAACAGTAGCCCAAGGTATTTTCGGTAAAAAGAAACGGACGAATGAAACATTAACATGTAATGTCAGTGCCGGAGGTTCAGTTTCCGCACAATACATCCAGTATAGCCAAGTGACTTCAGGCAAAGATGTAACCGCACAAACTCAATTATTACACAGTCACGTGACGGCTAATGAGAATGTTGTTGTCGCTAATAAACCTTTCACTAAAGGTACTATTTTTGGCGGCAAGATAAGTGCCAGAAAAACAATATCAACTGTTGAGTTAGGCGGAAATTCCGGGAGTAAAACCCACTTAACAATCAGTGCAGACCTTTACCTAGCTCGTGAGAGCATTGATAAGAAACAACAATCATTATCAAAAGAATTCATTGTATTACAGCAACTTATAGCTGCTCACGATAAGGTTTCGTCAATAAAATCACAACAGGAGCAACAAGTTTTATTAAAAAAACTTAAACGTAATATAGACAAAAAGGTGGCGTTAATTGTTGAGACAAAAAAAGAAATATCTCAAATAACTGAAAACATCAAACTTGATCAACAAGCCATGACTGTCACCGTTAAGAAAACACTTTATGATGGCGTTCATATCGTGATGGATGAACAAGAATCACAGACGATAGAGCAATATCAAGCCGTAAAAATAACTTTAGTTAACAACGCAATAGATGTTTCTCCTCTCACGGAGAAATGAGCTTGTTCAACATTACGCCCTTAGTGTGTATACGCACCACAAGGAAGTTTGATAGAAGTATATAAATATCTCACCTATAAATATGCATACTTGTACTAATTCACGATACAGCTATGACTGGCTGATCAGAAACTGATTCCTACCTGCTTGCTTGGCTTGATACATAGCTTCATCCGCTTTGACTTTTAACACATCAAAATCATAACCATGAGTTGGGTAGATTGATACACCCACACTCATCGTCATTGATAGTGGTTTATCCATAATATTAAATGGAATTTGGAAAAGTTCGATAATCCGTCTGGCAATGTCATTAACATCATCAAGCTCATCGTCTAGCATAAATAACATAGTAAATTCATCTCCCCCTATCCGCGCTACCGTATCCATTTGGCGACACTGTTTTTCTAAACGTCGACTAACTTGGCATAACAACTCATCACCTGCAGCGTGCCCTAAAGTATCATTAACTTCCTTAAACTTGTCTAAATCAATAAAAAATAATGCGACGCGGGAACCGTCTCTAGCGGCATGAGCAATAGATTGCTGTAGACGATCTTCATACAGAGCTCTGTTTGGTAACTTGGTTAAGCTATCGTAATGTGCCTGATTCTCTAATTGTATATTTAACGCTTCTAATTCTTGAGTTCGCTTTGAAACAAGTGCTTCTAGTGCTAATTCACGATCATTAGTTTTAGCCACCATGTCATTGAACAAATCTTGTAGCAGCTTTATCTCTCCGGATGTTTGTGCGGTGGTTCTGATGGTGTAATCACCAGTTTTTGTTATTTTATTTGCCATCGCTGCTAATTCTATAATTGGCGTTGCAAAACGACGTTGTACCCAGACAGACAACAAAAATGAGAACACTAGTGAAATAAAAATAACGGCAACAACAACGGTAAGGTAAACACGGATAGATTCATTAATTTCGGAGTTATTAATGACTAAAATTAAATTCCCTACATTACGTTGCTCAACATACAATGGTGTTTCAATCGTATAATAGGACATCTCGCTTATTAATTCTTTGTCGGCTAGCTCTGCTTTACCATAATGTGCAAATAATACTTTCTGAGTATTCTCTACTCTCGCATACTCGACTACTCTCTTAGCCTGTAATGCGTTTAGTAGCTCTTGTGCAGCTGCTTTATCATCAAAAACGATAGCGGCCGTAATATTGGTAGCCAAGACATCACTAATAACAGCAACTTCTTGACTCATGCGGCGATCGATTTCGCGAAATTCATTTATACTCAAACCACCAATGGCAATTAATATTGAAAACATACTCACAGAAACAATTAATGCCACTATTTTCTGCCCTATCGGTAACTTATGAATGAACTTCTTAATCATAAATTATCCTCTTTGAGCGACGTAATACGAGCTAATCTTAATAAACTAGCGTTGATAGAAAGATCAGAGAGGCTTAACCTTGCGGGATTGATTTCAAATCGAAGTTTATTATCACTAAAGAAGAAATTAATATGGCTAAATAACTGAGATTCTCCCCTGCCCTCACTCACAATTAATAAGTCTTTAGGATGCGTAACCGACCATAACTCCCTCCACTCATGAGCGGATAACTTATCCACGAACAAAATATCACACGCTAAAGAATTTGAATTAAGCACGAGTTTAAATTCGGTCTTTAAACTAAACCACGTTTCTTTTACGAGTGTTTTCTTAAATATGTTAGCTACCCGAGCGTCTATATTACAAAATCGGAAGGATTTTTGAGGAGGATTTTTCCAATGGGTGTAACGGATGAAATTTGCTATAAACGCAGCTTTTATGCGGTATTCACGTTCGTTAACTTGAGCAGCGCCTGCACTCTGAAAGAATGATAAAAATAATAACACGGTCAATACAAGACATTTGTAACGATTCATTCACTTACCCAGCATTGAACAAACAAGTATATTTAATAAAAACGTGTTTACTTGCAAATAAAACGCCTTCCTGAATTTTGTAAAAAAATAGTGTAATGAAATAATAGATGAGGTTGAAGTATTTATCTATGCATAGGTATTTATTTATACCAATTTCATTAAGTAAGTGATCTTGTTGTGCTAAGGAAAAATTTATTAGAACAAGGCGCTCGATTGAGAAATAGCTAGCTATTGGGATTGAGGGCAACGCCGTTATCGTTAATTTTAACCTGCACAAGTGGGCAATAATTTAATCAAATTGGTATTATACAAATAATGATCAGAGCTAAGGCTGATTCATATCAAGAGAAATTAGCTGAAAAAATTATCAATATTTTTTATATACGTATAAATGTAATACACAGGATAGAAATTAAGTTTTAGTTTTAAATTACTTACTACGGAACTGTTAACGAATGTTAACAGTGTTGGCGTCCCCTAGGGGTTTCGAACCCCTGTTACCGCCGTGAAAGGGCGGTGTCCTAGGCCACTAGACGAAGGGGACCCATGGACTGTTATTTATCTGCAATGTTGGCGTCCCCTAGGGGTTTCGAACCCCTGTTACCGCCGTGAAAGGGCGGTGTCCTAGGCCACTAGACGAAGGGGACACACGAATTGCATTGATAAATGCTTGCTAATTATAAAGAGTGGCGTCCCCTAGGGGTTTCGAACCCCTGTTACCGCCGTGAAAGGGCGGTGTCCTAGGCCACTAGACGAAGGGGACACATTATCTTTACTCAAAACAAATTGTCATTTGTATTATTATTGGCGTCCCCTAGGGGTTTCGAACCCCTGTTACCGCCGTGAAAGGGCGGTGTCCTAGGCCACTAGACGAAGGGGACACACTGCGTTTATCTTCCAATAAACATAATACTTTTTTGATAATTGAAATAGTGGCGTCCCCTAGGGGTTTCGAACCCCTGTTACCGCCGTGAAAGGGCGGTGTCCTAGGCCACTAGACGAAGGGGACACATTTATTTCAAACATCAGTTTCTTATTAAGTTGGCGTCCCCTAGGGGTTTCGAACCCCTGTTACCGCCGTGAAAGGGCGGTGTCCTAGGCCACTAGACGAAGGGGACGCATCTCAATAATTAGTTAACTTGGTGGAGCTATGCGGGATCGAACCGCAGACCTCTTCACTGCCAGCGAAGCGCTCTCCCAGCTGAGCTATAGCCCCGAGTTAACTATGTTGTTAAGGAAGATGACTCATCCCTGACAACGGAGCGCATTTTATGCAGCTCTTGATAAAGAGTCAACCCATTTTTTTATAATTAATGTTGCTCGCTAAAAAAATGAGCGCTTCGTTGAATCTTTGAACGTTAAATAGCGTGTTTTATTCGATTATGTAAAATATAAGTCAAACATCATCATCCGTTGTGTTTCATTATTTGATAATGTGCAGGATAGTCCATTAAAACAGGTATCCAAATGACGAGATGTATTCACTCTATTCTAGACATCTCAATAAACCGTAGATATTAAGCGCCAAGTTAGCAACTAAGAGCATGATGACGTAGGCATAAAAAAAGCACACTTAAATAAGCATGCTTTAATAGGATTACAATAACAATTGTTTATTTAAGCGCTTAATCTCGCTTCAACGAATATAATCGCTTTTTCAAGTCTTTCAATACAGCGAGTTTTACCAATTAGTTGCAATGTTACATCAAGTGATGGTGATTGCCCTGCCCCTGTTACGGCTACACGTAATGGCATGCCTATTTTGCCCATACCTACTTCTAGCTCGGCAGCGGCATCTTCAATAGCATGGTGAAGCTTCTCTAGAGACCAATTTTCTAATGCAGCTAATTTAGCTGTAATACATTTTAATGGTTCAAGTGCCACACCACGTAAATGTTTTTTTGCAGCAGTAGCATCAAAAGCATCAAAATCTTGATAGCAATAAACACTATTGCTCGCTAATTCTTTCAGGGTATTAACACGTTCGCCCATTGCCTTGATTATTTCTGTTAACTCAGGACCATTGCTCGTATCAATGCCTTGGTTTTTCATGTGCCATGCTAAATGCTTAGCCACATATTCAGGCGCCATCGTTTTAATGTAATGATTATTTAGCCACAACAATTTTTCAGTATTAAAGCCTGACGCGGCTTTATTGATAGAGTCTAATGAAAACTTCTCTTTCATTTCATCTACTGAAAATATTTCTTGCGTGCCATGTGACCAACCTAAACGTACTAAATAGTTAAGTAACGCTTCAGGTAAATAACCATCATCACGATATTGCATAACGCCAACAGCGCCATGACGTTTAGATAACTTCTTGCCATCATCACCCAAAATCATTGATACATGTGCATATTCAGGTATTGGTGCTCCTAATGCTTTTAGGATATTAATTTGACGAGGCGTATTGTTAATATGATCTTCGCCCCGCACAACATGCGTAATTTCCATATCCCAATCATCAACTACAACACAGAAGTTATAAGTTGGTGTACCATCTGTACGTGAAATGATTAAATCATCGAGTTCACTGTTAGCAATAGTAATAGTATCGCGAACGTGATCATCGAAAGTTACTTCACCTTCTAATGGATTTTTAAAACGAATAACATGATTAACATCTGTTGGCTGGTCAGCAAGGTTACGACAACATCCGTCATAACGCGGTTTTTCGCCCGCGGCCATTTTATCTTCACGTATTTTATCTAAGCGCTCTGTAGAACAATAACAACGGTACGCTTTACCTTCTTCTAATAGCTGCTCGATTAACTCTTTATAACGATCAAAACGTTTAGTTTGGTAATGAGGGCCCTCATTCCATTTAAGTCCCAACCACTCCATGCCTTCCATAATGGCATCGATAGCTTTTTGAGTTGAACGTTCTATATCTGTATCTTCAATACGTAGAACAAACTCTCCACCCATTTTTTGAGCAACAAGCCAAGAATATAAAGCAGTGCGAGCACCACCTACATGTAAATAGCCGGTTGGGCTAGGAGCGAAACGTGTTTTGATTGTCATAATCAATAATAACCTTTGGTTAGATCTTCATAAATATGAGCTGTATTTTAGCAATTTACACCATAACTACAATCAACAAAGTCATTCTATGGCTATTATTCGATTAATTAACTGACATCTTGAGATTATTCCAACCGATTCGCTGTAAAAGTCACCGCTTAGCATTAATTAGCAAAAAAACCGTTGACTCTAAATCGAGTCTCTCTATAATACGCCCCCGAAACAACGAGACAGAACATTCGTTTTATTGTTTGATTTAATCCGGTCGTTAACGCCACTATATAGTGGAAAGCATCGCCCTTATTCAGAGATGAATAATAAAATATCTGTGAACACCCCGGACGATTAGCTCAGTTGGGAGAGCATCGCCCTTACAAGGCGAGGGTCACTGGTTCGAGCCCAGTATCGTCCACCATTCTTTTATTGAAGAATTAAAACTCAATAGATAACATCCCGGACGATTAGCTCAGTTGGGAGAGCATCGCCCTTACAAGGCGAGGGTCACTGGTTCGAGCCCAGTATCGTCCACCATTCTTTTATTGAAGAATTAAAACTCAATAGATAACATCCCGGACGATTAGCTCAGTTGGGAGAGCATCGCCCTTACAAGGCGAGGGTCACTGGTTCGAGCCCAGTATCGTCCACCATTTCTTTATCACTACAACTCTAAATTAGCAAAACAGCATCTTCAACTCTTTACAACCCGACCGAATCACTAGTTCCAACTCAGTATCGTCCACCATTCTTTATCACTACAACTCTAAATTAGCAAAACAGCATCTTCAACTCTTTACAACCCGACCGAATCACTAGTTCCAATTCAGTACCGTCCACCATTCTTTATCACTACAACTCTAAATTAGCAAAACAGCATCTTCAACCCTTTACAACCCGACCGAATCACTAGTTCCAATTCAGTATCGTCCACCATTCTTTATCACTACAACTCTAAATTAGCAAAACAGCATCTTCAACTCTTTACAACCCGACCGAATCACTAGTTCCAACTCAGTATCGTCCACCATTCTTAATTATTGCCTCATTGATACAACTCAGTATCATCCATCATTTTTATAAGTACATTCCATTACATTAAACAAAGCATCATAAAATAAGCTTACGCCTTACCTATAAATCAACTTAAAATATTAATTTAATCATTATTTCAACAGTTTAGACTAAAAAAAAGGCATCTTGAACGATTTTATCTATACTCTTACTTATCAATATTGGTAGCCTAAGAGGTAGACATGAACAGTTGTATGTTATGTAAATTAAATAACATTCTTTTTATTTTATCTATTATATTGACGACAAACACCGCATGCGCCAACAAAATTAGCATTGTGACTGAATTGCTCGAACCTTATCAAATGCGTGATAATAATGGACGCCTCACAGGTTACTCCATAGAAGTCATGCAATTTTTACTCTCCCGAACAAACACTGCAGCACCGATTCAAATTAAATCATGGGCTAATGCTTACAAAATGGCTCTTGAACAAAACAACACACTCATTTTTTCAATAGCTCGAAGTCACAGCCGAGAAGATAAATTTATTTGGGGCGGCGCGTTATTACAAGAAAAGCTTTATGTTTGGGGACTCAGAGAGCATTCACCAAATACTGTAGAGTCATTAGAAGCCTTAAAACAATTCAAAATAACAGTAATTAGACGAGGCACACAAGAAGAGTTTCTAAGAGAAAATTTATTTACTAACCTCATGCAAACGTCAAATTACGTTAATACGATTAAATTACTCTATGGCAAACGTACTCAATTTATTATATCAGCACAAGATAATTTAATTGAACGCACCAAGCTATTAAATTTAGACCCCAACAGACTTTTCAAGGTGATGTATTTAGAAGGGGCATCAACACAGCTATATTACGCCTTCAGCAAAAATACAGATCCCGATATTGTTAGTTCTTTTCAATTGGCCTACAAAGAATTGGTCAATAGCGGAAAACTTGCCGCGATTAAAGATAAGTGGAATATCCAGTAACGACTTTACTAAAACAGCCCTCTCATTCTCTTTTTATCAAAAAAATAATAAATAGGCACATATTAAAAGTGAATACCTATTCTTTGATAAAAATCTAATACTTCTTTTATATCAGTAATTGTCATATGCTTAACACTAAGTCACTACTTTGATTGGGGTATTCTTATTAGACATTTAGCCTTGATAAGCTCATGTTTATTATTCATAGCTACCTCAACAGTTGCCAGTGAGCAATTAGGCTGCCAATGGCAGGCACCACAAACGCCTATAGACGTCGAATTTCAACAGCCTCCCTTTAAGTCGCCTACGTTTTTAACCGGTAAAACTATTGGTGATATTACTTTAATCAGGCACAACGTATTTAGTGATGACAAAACACTCTCCCTTAATTGGCTTTATCAATGGTTAAATGATATCCATACTGTGACGCGTGAAAAAGTTATACTACAAGAATTATCCTTTGACCCTAATGGATTATTTGATCCCGTAAAGATTAGAGAATCAGAAAGGTTATTACGTCATCAGAAGTATATTTATGATGCTAGAATTAAACCCGTAAAACTATGCGGTGAAACCGTATCCTTAGCCATTTCAACGCGAGATACCTGGTCTATTACTCCTGCATTTAATTTGTCTCATAATGGTGATGAAACAAAAACGCGGCTGTCACTCACTGAATCAAACTTTATGGGTTCAGGAAAGCTTGTCTCAATAGCTCGCTCGTCCAACGCCCAGCGTCAAGAATATACCCTCATTTATCGTGACCCGAATATGAGTGGTAGCCACATAAAAAATGCCATTGAATATAGCGACAACAGCGATGGTCATCGTCACTACGTCGCCTTAGAATTGCCGTTCTACGCCCTTAATAGTAAAACAAGTTACGGTATGTATTACACCAACGAGAAACTTAATGATCCTATTTATCAGCAACAAGATAAGTTGACTGATTTAACTCATCAAATTAATTCTTATCAGCTATTTGGTGGTTATTCACAAGGGTACGTCGATAATCAGTCAATTAGGTGGCGTTATGGTATTAACTTTGAAAAAGATATCTTTGGAAAAACAGATCATTCATTATCACTCATTCCCTTAAACTCAAGGACTAATTTCTATCCGTGGCTAGAGTTTAGCTTACTAGAAAACCGATATAAAACCCTCACCAATTTCCACTCAATTAAACGTACTGAAGATATTAATTTAGGGCGAAATTTCAGTGCTAGTTTAGGCTATAGTCCACGTTCATGGAGTAATGATAAGTCGCGATTGATATATCATGTGCAATCAAAAAATGCATTCCAATTTAGAAATGATTTAATTACGGTTGCTGGCAGTATCAGCGGTAACTGGTTAGCCGATGACAAAAAATCTAGGGATGTCACCGCAAAACTCAATGCTCAGTATTATCATTTTTCTAATAAAGACTGGGTATTTTACGCCAATGCATCTTTTAACCTGCTAAAAAGCCCTTATATAGAAAATCAACTCTTTTTGGGAGGTGACACAGGATTACGTGGATACCCTGTGCGCTATAAAATGGGCAACAAAAACGCCCTTATCAATATAGAACAGCGATATTATAGCGACCTCTATTGGTGGAAGTTAATCAGGGTAGGCGGCGCAGTTTTCATTGATGTCGCGCGAAATTGGGGAGCACAGAGCCCATTAATTTCTGATTATGCCTCAATAGACAATCGGTGGTTATCTAATAT
>Ga0209395_1003392_pt1 | contig 19743 bp, 17 predicted proteins | sample GOMGulsemesocosm_3_FD_184635 | JGI IMG/M metagenome (GOLD analysis project Ga0209395, IMG submission 184635) | Methane-oxidizing microbial communities from mesocosms in the Gulf of Mexico - GOM9D Gulf of Mexico (SPAdes) (version 2) | ecosystem: Environmental > Aquatic > Marine > Cold seeps... | reverse complement strand
TTTTGTGTCCGGTCTTGTGGTTGTTAATCGTGAGTACATGGCGAGTAATGATATTATCGACATCGCGAATATCAGTCATTGCTAAGGTTTTAAGCGGCTTATTTTTCAAATCCCAATAATCCGCTTTAACAACGACCCATGTGGAGGTATCTATCCAAATAAGAGTACGTGCATAACCTAGATCTTTAGCTATATTTTTATTTTTAGGCATGCCTTGTAGTACTACAGTGTCAAAGGATTCACCAGATTCTAAGATCACTTTTTCTTTTCGTATTACACTAAAATCATAGTCAGTTAGTTCTAATTTCCCTTCTAACATAATATCTTCATAGGTAAAGTCGGTTCCAAGGAAGTAGTCACCTCTATCTGAAGAGGATATACGTCGTACTTTTCGCATCGCAGGTAAATATAACCATTGATCGTCGTCTTTAGCCGTGTCCTTATAGTCAAAGGTTAGAAAAGCAGTGCCCTTGACATTAGTAGGCTTTTTATAAAACAAAACAGTGCGTTTTTCTTCGGTATAGTATTTACGATAGGCTTGAGTTTCACGTACTCTGGTTTTGCCACGTTTATCAGTCATGGTCATGGTTAGTTTTCGAGTCACTTGTTGGCCATCATCAACATTGTTCACTTTATTAACGATATCTCTCGCTTCCTCTGTGCTTGCTGCATGTGCCTGTTGGTTAAAGGCAAAATAACTAGCGCTGGCAATTAAAGTGATTAATGCTATAGAGCGCAGTGCTCTTGCATAGTTTGGTTTTACTGCTTTATTCATACTTGGAATGTTAACGTCTTGAATGTTCATAATTGATTGCTCCGAAGAAGTAAGTTGGTTAGCGATAAATGCAGGCTTGGTTGCCTTGATCAATGCAGGCAATAAGCTCATGCTGGCGAAGAAGCTGGTAGTAACTGAAATAAAGACAATGGTGCCAAAGTTAGTGAGGGGTACGACTTGGCTCGATATGAGTACACCAAACCCTAAGGCAATGGCGATGTAATTAAAAAACAGTGCCCGACCAGTTAAAGGGTAAAGCTCTGCTAAAGCCTTATCCCAGTCACCATTTGTTGATTTGAATGTGCTGCGTAAACGTTCAATAGTATGAATGGCAAAATCTACCCCTAACCCAATGGCTACTGAGGCAAACATTGATGTACCCACACCCAGTTTGATGTTAAACAACACCATAGCGGCATAGACCAATAAAATTGAGCTAATAACGGGGATAATCGCATAACTTGCCGCAGAGAATGATCTAAATAATAGAGCGGATACTAACCAAACCAGCAACAGTGAAATGGCTAAGCCAACAAAATGACTTTCTCCTAAATCTTTGATCCAGTGATAGTTAAGGTTGACTCTACCGCTCAGTGTAGCCTTAGTGTTGAATATAGCGTCATTGTCGTTGAACTCTTCCAATATGTAACGTTGCAGGGCTTCTATAGCAACTTTAGTATCTTGGTAACCACCTTTATTAAATTGAACCCTCATGTTCGCCACACGGTAGTCATAATCAATTTCTTCTTCAAAATCTGTTGGATCTGATGAAGCCGAATAAATTAAAAAATATTGCGCAATTAATGCTTTGTTATTAGGAAATCGATACTCGCTTTTATCACCACCGCTAAGTGCGCGATTCATCTGCTTGAGGTAATCAACAATAGATGTTGTACCTTTTACATTGGGTAACGTTAAAGCAAAGCTCTGCAAGTCTTGGATTTTATCTAGCACTGCGGGGTCAAATAGACCTTCTACTTCATTTGTTTCAATAACAATATCTAAATTATTGGAACCATCTAAGTAATCATTAATGGCTTTATCTGCTTTATACAAAGCCTCTGAGCTATGAAAGGTTTCAATTCTGTCTTCATCGACTGTTAAGTTAGTTGCAGCAAACAAGCCTGTCAGCATGATAATGCCAAAAAACCAAATCACCTTTTTATAATGCTTTAATGTGACTTGGCCAAATTGAACCATGAATTCAGAAAACTTATCACGTTTACCTTGTTTTGCTTGTCTAACCATAGCGCTACTGGCACTAGGTTTTATAATGGCCATTGCTGCGGGTAAAAAGATAAGTGAATAGAGCCATGCGATAGCTACACCGATAGCGGTAAATAAGCCAAAATATTTAAACGGAGGCATGTATGCGGCAAAATATAAGCCCATAAAGCCTGCAACTGTCGTTAGCGTAGTTAGGGTAATTGGACGCCACATTTCAACCAGTGTTTCAACAATCAATTGTTTCTTATCATCAAGCGGGCGTCTTGCTTGTAAATCAAAGTAATTACTAAAAATATGCATAGAGTCCGCGACTGAAATACCAATTAAGATGACAGGTAAAGCGTTAGTAATAACGAAGAAAGGTACGTCAACAAGGGCCATTATGCCTAAAGTCATTAACACCGAGGCGACAATAATCACGTTAACCAATAAGGCAGGACTAAAGCGACGAAACGCTAAAAGAATAATAAGTGTGATGACCAATCCCGCAATTGGGTTTAGCTTTTGTGCATCCGCATCAATATAACTACCTAAATAACCCGATACAGCTCCTTCGCCAGCAAGATGAATTTCATCACTTTGTGAATTAGGTGCTTGGGCTATCAGTTCCAGTACTTGTCGATAGGTCTCTTCTACTTCATTTTCATCGATTAGTTCAGCAACAATTAAAGTCGCCTTTTTATTATCGGCTACAATACTGCCCATATATAATGGAAAGTCAGAGACTTGTTGCCAGATGTTATCGGCACTAGCTTGTTCGTCTGATAGCTCTTCAAAAAATGGCACTACCTCCATGCCTTCTTCAGTACCGCTAATGTTATTTTCTGTCGCTAGACTCGTTATGCGGTCGCTATTAATATTGTCTAAAGTACTTAATTGCTCGCTGAGCCAATCTACCAACGCTAATGAATTAGGGTTAAATACTCCGTTTTCATTGTTGTTGATGATGGCGATAACCATAGGGTCGCTTAAGCCGAATTGCTCCTTTACTTTGTTCTTATAAACAAGCGCAGGGTTATCGTCAGCTAAAAAAGCATCAGAGCGGGTATCTTTATATAAAGTAGGTAAAGCACTCAGCAATGCTGCCATTATAATGAGGCTGATAAAAACCAGAGTTTTAGGGTATGTCACTATTACCCGAGCAATAGCCTCTGCCCAAGATTGTTTATTCGATGTTAAATCGGTTAATTTTACTGTTGGAGCTGTCATAATTCACACTCTTACATATGCACATGTATATACATACTTATAATTAAGTTTTATTTTGATAAAATATTATCTAAGTACGCCTTCGTTTGACTAAACCAGGGTTGTATTGCTAGTGTTTTTAGCCAAGCTTGAGTAATGGGGTATTGCTCTAATGGCATTTCACTTTCATCAGCGAAGATAAAATAGGCCGCTAAACTAATGTCAGCAATGGTAATCGTTTCAGCGGCAACGAACATGCTCCCTTTCAATACTTGTTCTAACGCGCCCACTGCCTTATGAAATTCAGCCCATTTATCAAAATCAATATCTTGTTTTCCAAACCCCCAATATGGCATAACCACTTTGAAATGAACTAATGAACTTACGCCAGCATTAAAGTAATTAGATTGCCAAAACAAAAGTCGTAATACTTTTGCTTGAGCAGTTGAATCAATAGGCCATAAAGTGGAATTGTTAATATTTGCTAGGTACTGCAAAATTGCATTTGACTCTGACAACAACACTTCACCTGTCTGCAATACTGGCACCTTGCCTTCTGGATTGATCGCTAGAAATTTAACGCTGTACTGCTCGTTTTTATTAAGCGCTACTTCTTCAAATTCTGCTGTTATTTTTAGAGCATTACACACTAGTAGTACTTTTATGCTGTTGACTGTTAATGGATTTATATAGAGTTTCATTTGTTATCCTTTAAACTATACTTACAGGTATATTGAGCATTGCTATAAATCTAATTAATAAATTCAGATAGAATGGATGTTAACTCTTTCGGCTTATCCATATGTACATAGTGGCCAGCTTTATCAATAATTTTAAGCTTGGAATTCGATATCCTAGCTGCAATCTCAATAGCTAGATTTTTATTAATAAATCTATCTTGCCCGCCCCATATAACTAACACTTCAGTATTCAAGTTTTTGACCTGATCCTCAAAATAAGTCTGTCCCTTGTAGAAGTTTTGAAAATAGGATAAAAATGCGATCTGATTTGTTTTGCTTTTTCCATCTAATTCAAACTCTTTTTGTATTTCTTTAGGGATAGTATGTCCTCTATAAAAACCTTTTATTCTAGCGATCCGTGAGGAAATTCCAGGAAACCAATTAACTAAAGCTTTACCGATAATGGAGCCTTTTTTTGAAAAACTTCTCAGCTCCCATGATGAATACTGAGGGCGAGGAAAAGGTATTCCATCCATTACTGCTAGTTTTAATACTCTATCGGGATACTCTAATCCAGCCAACAGTGCTGGCAAAAGTGAAATATCCGTAGCAACTAAATGTGCCTTGACAATTTCAAGGGTATCCATGAAATCAACGATTATTTCAGCGAAAAATTGAGAATTATAATTATCCGTATGTGTTAATGGAGCACTTCCGCCAAATCCAGGCCAATCTAGTGCAAGGATATGATATTTTTCAGCTAGTATAGGAGCTACAGCATACCAACATTGAAGGTTTTCAGGCACTCCATGCAATAAAATTATTGTAGGGTTTGACAAATCACCTAGCTCAGCAAAACGAACTACTGTTGTATTGTTTATTAAACTAATTGTTTTTGTTTTAAGCAGTGAATTTGACTTAATTTTATTTGATATATTACTATTTTCTTCATTCGATGTTCTTGTAACACTTGTGTTCATCAGATTTTCTCCTTAGTGTGAAAAAGATGCGGTTTAATTACTTGATATGTCTGCGGTAAGATATTGCTTGAGAGAATGCCCCAAAAAATAATGAGAATAAATATGGCTGGATCATAAAATACCAGTCAATATTTGTATTTTTGTCATGTAACAGAAAGTTAGATAAAGTCACTACACTTGCCAAGCTTCCCACAATCAAGCAGATAACTAATGCCCTAGCAGGTATATTGTGACTTACCATCGTTTTTAATAAATTCTCATGAGAAAATTTAAATTGACTTTCAATTTGATCAATTTCAGCCTGATGTTTTCCAAACACCTGAGATATAGAAATCACTATAAATGGCAAAACAAAGGCCAAAACCAATTTCAATTTCACCAGTGATTCATGGCCGTATATGGCTAAAGGTTGATTAACGAATGTTAAAATACTACCAATAATTGCAGCGATTATTACTGAACGTTTTAAAACATGAATATCAAAATTTTGTTGTATTATCCTCAAAATGAAATGATTATTATCATATTTTGTCTTTATATTTATCATTATGTCTTCCTAACCCTTTTAATATGTATATGCATGTTTATTTATAGAAAAAACATCCTTAATGTTAAGTTAACTACTCAGTACTTTAATAAAAGTATTAGCTAACTCATGAATTTTCTCAGCTTTTTCTTCGCCAAGTTTGTTTAATATATCCTGTTGAGCTTTTTGCCATATTGGTAATGCTTGCTCATATAAGTCTCTGCCACTTTGAGTTAAGCGAATTATTTTTAATCGACCATCATTTGGATCTGATGATATTTGTAGATACCCATCCCGGAACAATGGTTTCAAGTTTCTAGTTAGCGTTGTCTGATCAAGTACTAGTATGTTTTGGAGTTCTTTATTGTTGGTTTCTTTTTCAAAAGAAACCGCGCGTAAAATGGAGAATTGACCAACTTTCAAACCCACACATTTCAACCTCTCTTCATAAAATTGAGTGATTAAACGGCTAGACTTGCGCATAGCTAAGTTAAAGCAAAAATCAGTACTCATAAATAACTCCTAAACAATATGAGCACAAATATAATGCATGCATATACATATGTCAAGTATGAATTTAAACTAACTTATTTAGTCGATTAGGATAACATTACAAACTCTAGTGTAATACCAGTAATAGCGCAGGTTTCGGAAATTATATATTGATTGGTACAATTTGATTATGTGAACCAGACTTCTTTAATGCCTTTTCAATACGATTGATATCAGTAGTCTGCCTAATATCGTCGATAAACTTAACTCAATCTAAGTGTTTATAGGGTTCAACATCAATATTTTCATTGGTTTAACTTATTTTTTATAAAATTACTCGTATACAGTGATAGTTCTCGAGAGTGTATTACTCCATAAAGTCACAACAGTGCTTCTTTAGCAGTCGCCATTTCTGCTTGAGAGTAGCATAAGTACGAAGTTCCCCCCCCCCTTTGCAAGCGCTGGCCTACTCACAAGTTTTAGCTCGATCATCGGATAATTTGATATCAAAAAAACGACCTACTTTTATTCGTTGTTGCTTACCGCGCCATCTAAAGCGATAATTGAATATAATTATCGCTTTAGCTATAAAACATTGAGTTAAACAACAAAAGCCATGAATAAAAAAACACCTATCAACACCAGCGAACAACCTAGTATTTTGTGGCACGATTATGAAACAACATTGATTTTAAAGGGATGTGACTGATAGGTAGTGTTTTATGTACGCTATTATGTACATGAATTGTTTTTGATATTATTGTATATAACCAATATTTTCTACTGGTTATATACAAGCTAAAATTATCTACTCAAATAATTAATTTAAAAAGTTATTTTCTATCTCTTCAACAAATTCATGCTTAGTAATTTTTTCATTATAAAATGGCATTCCCCATATTATAAATTCTTTACCTTGCCATACTTGTTCAATTTTATGTTCACTTTTTAAACGTTTTAAAAATGACTGTTTCCATTGATCTTTATCTATATATGGCTCACCTTTAGGCTCAATAAAGACTTGATAGATCACTGAAATTTCAGCTTCTTTTTTCGATAAAAACAAAACAAAATCAGGTTCAAATGCTCTACCATCATCAAAGTTATATAATTGAAAATGTTTTTCATTTCTTAATAAATAAACTTCTTCATATTCTTTTTGAAGATCATCAACAATTTGATCAATATATCTAACTAGGTATTTTTCTTCTGATGTGCCAAAATTATCATTAAAAGCAAACCACTCTTTATCATCAAGATCTAATATTAGGCTTGGGTTTCTTGTTTCTGCTTGACCAATACCAAATTCTTGATCACCTTTGCCATCATTAGCTATATTTAAAATTTTATCAGTAAAAACAGTTCTAACTTGATGTTCTTTAAATTTAGTTGTGCCTTTATAATCAACTTTATCTTGGTGCATACGTTCACCAATTGCTCTTAAAACACTTATTGTTGCATTTAACTTGCAATCTTGAGATAAACTATCAACATCAGCCTCATTACCACTAATATCAACCTTTAATGCCCCTAAGTAATGCTCAGAGCTAATAAATTCATTAATAGTAGTTAAGTTAGGAAAAAGATGTTTTAGCTCATTAAATCTAAATTCAGGTAATTTTGACAATGCTTTTCTAATAACATGTTTTCCAAAATCTAGAATTTTATATGTTTTAGTTTTTTTCTTAAGAACTTGGTTTTTTATTTCTTCAAAAACTAAAATAGAACTCGATGAGCCAGTAACTAAACTATGATGATAAGTTGTTTCAATAAGTGATGTATCTATTCCAAAAACATCTTCCCTTAAATATTTAATTCTTTCGTTTTTATATATAAAACCATGTTCAAAAAAATGAGTTTCTTTAAAGCTTTCTTTTATTTTTAAATTTAAAGTTCGAGTCTCTTTTGCTTTTATACCAATTTCTTCCAAAGCTCGATGAAGTTCATCAATGTACCTTGGGTTGTATTCAGCATGATAATAAAGCTCTTCACATATTTTTAATTCATGAAGCTCTTTTCCTTCACAAATATCATATTTACGCTGATATAAAGGCTGCTCATCATTGATCTTAAACGGACAATAACGCGCACCTCGACCAATTAATTGAGCTTCTTTAACTGTAGTTTTCCCTGGCTTACCACTTTTTCCATCACGGGTATTATACATTCGAACAATATCAAACAGATTAAGAACATCCCAACCTTCATTTAGTTTATCTACAGCAAAAATAGCTCTATATTCATTATCCGCATCTTCAAGTGAATTTAATGCTACTTGCTTACCTATAGAGTCTGATTCACTATTTACTTCTATTGTTTTATCAATTGAAAAGTCTTCTTGTAGCTCCAAAACTAAATTATCAAGAGAAATATTATTATTTGCAAAGTAATCAAAAGCATCTTTTAGTGCGTCAGTTGATTTTTCTTTTATCACACTTAAACTTTTACCTGTTAATGATTTAATGCTTTCAGTAAATTCCGAATGAAAAGCTAAACTATCCTTAATGGTTTTAGATTTAAAAAGCACAACAGGTTTAATTATCAATTTGTTTTTTTCAAATGCTTTACGTCTGAATTGGCTCAATACAAGTGCTTGCAATGCCCTTTCAAAAGGTAAGTTATCTGATTGAAAAACTTTTACCTCTTTTGAATAACCATCAATTCTGAATGCTTTAAGTGGATAATCAAAAAGAATATTATCCTTATATTTATCTGCCACATTTTCGTCAGTTAAATCTGCTGTAGCAGTAAATTCTAATAATAAATTTTCAGGGTTAGAAAGTAATATACTTTTAACGGTATTTTCCCACGTACTGATACTTAAAAGCTCACCATGAGATTTTTTACCTTTTTTTGTTTCAGCATTGATATGATGAGCTTCATCAGAAATCAAAACCGTTTTAAAATTCTGAAAATCATCATAAGTAATTGCATTTTCTTTAGGCATACTCATGGCTAGATGCAAACCTTGAATAGTTGTGAATATAATATTTATATCATCAGGGTTAGCAGCAGCAAAATTATCAACTTCTCTAATACGAATTTGTTTAGTATTGATTTGGATAACATCATTAAATAAATATTTTGAGGATGCTTTATTTAAAAAATTATCCTTAGTTTTTCTTATGATATTAGTGCTATTAACAAAAAATAAAAAATTACGATAACCACGTTTATATAAAGATATAATTTCACCTGCCATCACTAAGGTTTTTCCTGAACCTGTAGCCATATGGTAAAGTAAATTGAGTGGTACACCTTTGGGTTTTGCGCCAAATTTATCTAAATAGAATTCGAACCGTCCAAAAGCTTCTTCTTGATATGGTCTTATAGAAAATGTCGGATTTAAGTTTTGAGTAATAAAGTCAGGTACTAACTCTTTATAACAGTTTTCACCATTAAACAAATAACCTTGATCAAGCACCTCATGAAGCATTAAGTCTTTGCTCATAGTCTACTCTCCATAAAACTGTTTATTTAATTTTTTATCCAGTTCAGAAATACCATTATTTTCATCATCAATATCGGAGTAATTAACATATAGCTGATTTTTATCTATAACTTCAATCAAAAATTGCTTTTGTTCTTCCAATAGAAGTTCAGAGAACTCACTAATATTGTTATCAATTGAAGAAGGCTTAACTTTATAAGATAAATTATTAGAGGTTTTTAGTTCATTCCAAATAGCAATTAAGTCATTTGTATTTCGAGCGACTTTAATCATATCTATATAAATTGATGCATGTTCAGACAGTTCACAATAAATAAAAGAACCTCCACCTTCCCACTTAACATCTTTTGAAATACCATTTTGATCACCATCAATTATTGATTTTAATCTTTTGATTGATGTGTCTTCTATATAAATCATTTGCTCGATACCGACATATTGCCTTTTCATTTTATGTGCCACAGCTTGAGTTGTAGAGCTTCCCATAAAGAAATCAAGCACTATATCTCCTTCCTCCGAAGAGCTTTCAATCACACGTTTTAATAAATTTTCTGGTTTTTGTGTACTATAGCCAACTCTTTCTGTGGATTGGGAGTTAATTACATTAATATCATTCCAAATATCTTGTACCGCACGACCTTCCATTTCATGAAGGTACTGTTTCTTTCTAGCCGTACCAGTTTTGGTATAGTAAATCCGATTATCGTCATCAAGTCTTTGCATTGTAGTTTCAGGACAGCGGTAATAGCCTTCAACACCTTTCCATTTATAATGATACCCACCGCCTTTCAAACCTTTAGCAGACAAATTACGGTCTTGATACTTCCCCCTTTCGTCTTTATGTGTAAAGCGAGCAAGGTATTCATCATCATAATCAGTATAAGTTTTATTGAAAAAGAAATTTTCTGACTTTGAATAGAATAGAATTGTATCGTGACTTGCTCCAAACGTATTAGCATCACCTTTTGCATATGTTCTTTTCCATATGATTTGAGCTTGAAAATTATCCCGACCAAAAATTTCGTCCATTAGAACCTTAGCGTAGTGGACTTCGTTATAATCAAGTTGTACGTAAATAGTCCCATCATCTGTTAAAAGTTCTTTTGCTACTTCTAAACGGTTTTTCATAAAAGTTAACCATGTAGAATGATTAAATGTGTCGTTATAACAAAAACTATCATTAGAAGTGTTGTATGGAGGGTCAAGATAAATCAGTTTTACTTTTCCTCGATATCGCGACTTAATAGTATGAAGTGCTAATAAGTTATTACCTTTAACAATAAGATTGTCATCTTTACTTATTTCAAAGTCTTCATGATAGCCATCAGTATCATATTTTTTAAATTTAGTAAGGACTTTAGGACTTAATAAGTTGTCAACTTGCTCAGGTGCTAATGTTTCATTCCATAATATTTCATCTCTATCTTGATCATCTTTAGTTTGTCCTCCTTCTAAAACACACTCTTTATAAGGCCATACCAATACAGTATCTTTTTTCTCAATTTCATATTGGGTATTATCAAAAAGACCAATTCTATTTTTATAAGATGTAAAGCTATCAGGCAAAAATGCTTTATTACTGACAAACTGCTGAAAAGCCACTTTATCAAAAACTAATACGCCTTCAACATTTTGAAAAAAATGTTTTTTTAATGTTTTATTTTTTAACAATAAAGATAAAAAATCTGGATCAAAATTAAGAGCCAATTCAACCACTTTATTTTTTGCCATTACTCCATCAATAACTAAACGTTCATCCGCCTCAAGTGTTGATTTTAATTCATCTAACAGTGTTAACATATTGTGCTCTAATCCTTGGAGAAATGAGAATATCAATATCATTTATTAATATTGAAAATTTTGTGAAACTATATAATAGGATTATATAAACTCCTAACTAAATTATTCATAAAGTTCAGAGCTAATTTTAAGAAAATCTGCTGTTTACTTTGTGGTTGTAATATATCAGGTCTCCAAAACTATTAGATCAGATCATATTGATTAAATGATTATCTTTATAATTTAAAGCTCATACCTAAACAAAAGTTCAGGTATGAAATCTATACTATTAATTTATACTCTTAGGTTTAAATATATGCCCCAATTCACCTTTTGAATTACAACACGTTCCCGCGAATTTGAAGTGCTTTAAATCACTAAGGTTTAATTGTGAATATGTTTTATATCCTTCTGGTCGATCTGACATTCCATAGTCTTTATATTTTCTTTTATGACCTTTCTTGGGTAACAATTTATTTTTTAACTTATTAACTTTTGCTCTATATTTTGCGCTTTTTTCTGCTCTTATTTTTTTAAGTTCTTCTTCTTTTCTTATGATTTCATTTCGAGGATCTTCTATACACTCCTTATTATCTATTTTTAATAATAAACGCCTTGTTATTTCACAATCAGCATAAGCTCTATGTGTTGTTAAATCCGATATATCAATGCTTTGTTGTTCTGCTGCATCTGATAATGATTGCCACCTATTGTTATTATAATATTCATGATAATCCCCCCAAACATCTGCATATTCAAGCATTACACAGTGATAATTTACGAAAATAAAATCTCCCGTACACCGATAATAAACATTGCTTTTATTTTCATAACTTTTTTTATGTTTAATATGAGCAATATTATCTAATTCATATATATCTGATGTTTGGTTTATCATGTCTATGTCAAAATCACTGTTATAAATATTAACTTTTTTATCTTTTAAAATATTTATAACATCTTGATAAATTTCACTCCATTTTGGTGCGTTTTCAACGTCTTTATCATAAATCCCGTGGATTCTGCTGGCACCTTCTGGAATTGGTACTGTTGGTTTTATTAGTGTATTTAATAAAATATTTCCATTTAAATCGATTAAACATATTTCTATTATTTCATCATATTCACTCAATCCAGTTGTTTCTGTATCTAATATAATTGTTTCCATTATTTATTCATCCCCACCGTCATAATCTCCATTTACATACCGAATAAGTACGTGTGAAGGACAAGTGCCTTCTTCTTCCATTTCTCTAATTTCTTCTGCTGTATAACCACAATATGTATTCATTTTATTCACCTTTTTTATTATTTTAGTTGGTTGTTTATAGGTCTCGATTATAATTAAAGTGCCAAAGTACCTTGTATTCCGTATCAGTGATTTTCTCTATCATTTTTGAATTTATAAGTTTATCAATCGAGCAAAGACAATCTGAATTTGAAATATACTCATATTGAAAAAAGTTTTTATCATGAATATCGGCGATTTCAGTCTCTTTTCTGTGACACACAGTTATGAAATGATAAAAAACTTTAATATCTGTTGTTGATAGCTCTTCAAACATCATTTTTTGTAATACTGATATAGCACAATTTCTTTCGTTTCTTTCTGGCAGTTTTGATATTTCTTTCATTATTTTTCCTATTTATTATTGTTATTATTTTGGTATTAAACTGAAAAATCAGTTCCTAATTTAAGTTTTATTCTTATTTTTTTAATTGTTTTGACATGACTTTTTTAAGCTTTTTTTCTTTAACCATTTGCTCGTTGAATGTCATATAAACGCTAGATTTGAATTTTGCATATTTAATATTCTCACGACTTCGATGCCAAACAACATTCGCATTTAAGCAATAAACATTCATATTTCCTGATTTATAAACACCGACAAAATTATGCTGTTTTAAATGCTTTATTGCCTGAGATAAACATTGCCTTGTCTTACCAAAAACCTCCGACAATGCTTGATAACTGACAATGATTGAGTTGGTGTTATCCATATTTTCAATTAGAAATAACATGACATTTCCTGCCAAGGGATAATCCATCAGCAATTTACGTAATGCTGGAAATGTTCCTTTATTTAATTGATAAAAGAACGGGTTTTGTTCTACATACTCTCCATTTTTATCTTTCTTTAGTGGTATTTCATTACCATAGTGATCGACTTTAAATGAATGTACTTTTGAACGGATTTTAGTGTCCTCGTTGTAATTTACTTCTTTCATAGCGTACTCCTTATTTTTATTATTTTGATTTGCTATTTCTTCAGTAATCCATAAATAAAAAAGAAGTCAAATTTTTTTTACTACCTACATATTAATAGTTACGTTAACGTAATTAATGATGGTGATTACATTGATCTAGCCCTATTTTCAGGGCTTAAATAGCAGTTTAAGTAAGAAGTGATTACATTAATGTAAAGATAGGATGTTACATAGGTGGACTGTAAGCATTTGATTTTTAAACTGTATTTATTGATTTGTATTATGGTGTCTGTTTTATGAGGTTTACTGTTAACGACACCCGGTAATTTGTTAACTAAAAATTTTGTGCAGCTTTATTTAACATATATATCATTTGGTTTATTTCAATAGCTGTACGTTGATCGTTTCGGTTTACATGACATCTAGCTGTTTTCATCATTGAAAATATAACCATGTTTGAAAACAGCTTATTTGATGGTTTTCATTTTAAATTTAATTATATAACCTCACCAGATACGCCTGAACACTTTTAACAATCACAATATTACCGTTTTAATGTACTTTTTATTCCGTTATGCATTCTTGTTAGGCAAATAAAGTTTATCGCTTCATTTCAGTGTTTTTTCTATTAAAACAATATAGCTTGAATAAGCAAAAAGAAGCGGAACTACGTTCCTTTACTGGCGTGGAATTTCTTCGAAATTTAAATTTTAATCTTTATGGTTTTAGATTGATTTTTCAATTTGGGCTTATCATCAATATTTTGTCCAACTTTTCTGTAATTTATATATTCAATTATTGATAAGTCTTTTTTTTGCTTATGTTGAACTGACTTGAGCCAACTAATTATTGAATCTTGATTTTTATAATCAAAGCTTAAAATTGCTGCTACTGACAGAATAAAATGACATTCTTTTTTAACTCTATTGACTATGAAACGTGAATTATCACAAAGATAATCAATCGCATTAGCTTCACTAACTTTCATTTCATTAAATAACTCTTCCTCATATTTAATGTGAACATGAGATTTGTCTTTTAATGAGGCAATAATAAGCCACAAAATTAACTCTTTTAAGGAGAGTAAATTTTTCATTTCTGTTAAATCAACAAGGAGCAAATAATTATCTTCTGCATATGGTATTTCTACATATTCAGATAAACATTTAATAAGCTCTTTAATTTCATCTAAGCTCAAATTGTTGTAATTAAACTTTCTAAGTGCTGGATAGCAATTAAGTAATTTTTCTAATTCATCAAGCATCCAACAGTTATTTTCGATCTTAAAACCAGTTTTGTCTTTTAGCATTTGTGCTAAATGTTCAGCATCTTTCATTATAATAATATTAGTTGTGTACTTTAATCATAACATTGAAAATAGTGATGTAGATGAACTCTAAGAGCAAAAACTGTCTGTATTAAGAAAACCTATAAGCTAATGAGTTTTTTATTTATTTGATTTTTTCTACGTCTAGTTTTGCGTTTAGAAGATATTTTTGCTGATTCTGGTGCAGATTTATTGCTCTCTTCTACTTTACGAATTGTTTCATCTAATTCAACAGATTGTTTTTCTGCAATTAATTCAATATCGTCAATTACTTTAGCGACAGATTCAGCTTTTTCTTCTGCTTGAATAAAATAATTATTTATAAAATCATCTGCCCATGCAGAAATATCTGATTTAACCGACAGTAGTTTTTTTGCTAATAATGTAATCATTTTATTAACCTTTAATAATTTAACCTTCTTTAGATTGATCTCTTCATCAAGCTTATTAGCTTGATTTTCCAGTGCAGTATTTTTTTCTTGTCTTGCTAACCACAGTGGTTTATCAGGTTTATTAATATTTTTTGGAATATATTTTTTATGGTCTTCGTTAAGAATTAGTTTTACTGATTTATTAAACCCCATTTTTACTGCATGTGTAGTTTTACGTTGAGAAATGGATTTAACAACTTTATTATTGATAACGTTACTTACTAGAACGTGAATATGTGAGTGTTTATCTTGGGATGCTGATTCGTCATGTAACACAATATGAGTATGTTTTTTTATAAGTTCAAAAGGCTGGTTTGTTGTTTCAGCTATATCAGAAATTAATCTCGCACTAATTTTTGACCAGTCATTTAAACCTTTGGGTTGATTTATATCGTTTGGAATAACGCATACTATTGAAGTTGCAAAATTCCTTACACCACCTCCAACAAGTCCTTTTGACTTACGATAAGCTTTTCTTTCTTCAATAGCATTTAAAATATTATGAGCGTTATTTAACAGTACTGTGATCTTTGTATTTTTATGTGATGCTCGGTTATTGTCTTTTAAGTAATTAACGTGATTAATGAAACCATTATTTACCTTTCTACCTTTACCTTTCACCATTTTGTATTGAGTTGTGCCATCTCCATTTTTGATCTTTTTATATTTTTTCTTAAACCCACTGTTGCGGATCTGTCTTACTACAACCGTCCAGTTTCTAAGCATGATCTCATTTGACTTATTTATATATTTAATGAATAACACAGAAATTTATAAACAAGAAATTAAGATGTAACAACTACACTGGAGATTGAACTATTCAAGATAGGGTTTTTATTTCATAAATATCCATTAACTACGTTAATCCCTACTTGCCATTTGAGAAAATGGTAATTAAAAGCACAAACAAAAACATCCAATAAAGAGGGGGGGTTAGTCAACGGTGTTGACAAACGCTTGATTTAATTGAAGTTTTTCATTGATCTTTTGTTTTTTACCTGATATATTACCCTTCATCAACTCATAAAATTAATTTTCTGATGTTGATTTCACTTAATATATTTTGGAGAAAAATATGACTGCACTTGAAGAATTTCAATGCAAAATAGGTAATACCATGCAAGGTGGAGGTGGAGATTATTTAATTGAATCGGTTATATCTGCCTGTACTAATACAAAAATCAACTTAAATGCAGCATCTTATAAACTCGATTACTCGAATAAAATTTTATTAATTGAGTTAATTAAAAGTATGTTATTTGGAGAAGATGAAATATGGAATGACGTTGAGATATTGGAATGGATTGAAGAAAATCAGCCTTATATCTATAAAAAAGAGATGAATAACTAATAACAAAAATAAAGGAGGATAAAATGATGATACCCAATTTAAACATTGAGCTAGGCGATTATCAGTTTATTGCTAAAGATATGCTTATCTACATTAGGCATAAAGATAAACAGATTGAAAATCATGAGGTTTTAGAAAGCAATTTTGATAAACAACTTTTTGATTATTCAAGAAGTAGGTGGATATCTGACTTAACTAAATCAATCAAAATATTTAATTCTGATAATGAAAATAATATTGCCGTTTGCATGATTAGAGTTGATGAAATTGAAGATGAAGTTTCAGATCTAATTATTGATCAAGATGATTAGTAATCATTTCAGACTAAACCAAGGAGATAATAAAATGAAAAAATAATAACAGATGATATAAACAACTAATCCACACAATTTATAAATCAAAGGAAATTAAAGGTGATCACACTCAACTTTTTATTCTTTAACAAAAAAATAGTAAATAGGAGGACAACTTAACCAATTTTGGCTCAGTTTCCTTCAAATAAATTTAATAAAATATTGGAGAAGCGCATGAGCTTACAAGAAAAATACGGTAATACCCTGACTCTAAAAGAACTTTTAATTGTTTTAAAAATAAGTCGTTCTAGTTATTACAACTACTTATTAAACAAAGAACGAACAGTTAAAAAAGAAGGAATTTCTTGGCTTCCTGATCCAATCCCAAATTTTAATAAAAAACTTTTCTATACAATTGAAATTGAAAATTTTTTGCAATTAAATACCTGTAAATGACTGAGACTTAATTTGTCTTTTCAAAAACTAGTTTACCTATTTCTTTATTTATTATACTCCAATATAATTCATAAGCTTCTAGCTGTTGTCTCAGGTGATCTGCTTTATTGTAATGTGCTTTTGTTCCTTTTAACTTGTGTCCAAGTATTTTTTCACATATAGGATCCCACTTAACGTCAATTTCACATAAAATTGAATTAAGTGAACGTCTAAAGTCATGTGGTATTATTTGAGAAATAGATTTAGTCAGAAACAAATTACTCGTCATTCTACGACAATAACGATCTACGGCATGAACTGTTACAGGCTTATTAGCTACTCCACCTTTAAAAACATATCCTTTATTACCATAAATTCTAACAAAATCCAGAAGTAACTTTCTCGCTTCTTCAGGAATTGGATGTTTTTCAGGACGTTGCACATTTTCATCTCCATCAAAAGCCCCACGTCTTCTATGTTCTTTCTTTCCTTTCGGTAATGGTATTGTCCAAACTAAATTTTTAAAATCTAAATGTTCCCATTTCATTGTCCTTACCGCAGTATTTCGCCCACCAAAAATAATTATCAACTTCATACATAATTTAGTTTGTGGTAAAGCTCTAGATTTTTCTATCTCAAGCCACATATGTGCAACTTCTTCCGCACTTGGAGTTCTTTCGGCAGGTACGGATGCTCTACCAACATCATTAACTTTATACTGTAAAATTAGCTGATTTGTTATTTTATCAGTGCTGAAACCCCATTTAACAATTGATTTAATTAATTTTAAAACACTCCCTGCAACTATTGGACTTCCTTCTTCACAGATCCAAGAAAAGTAACTCATCCAATCTGAACCTCTAATATCATCAAAGGGCATGTATAGCTTTTTAATTACCCAATTTACTTTTAATTTATCTCGCTTGGGTGCATTTAAAATCCATTTATCTAAAACATTAATATAATTATCTATAGTTCCAACTTTAAGTTTGTCTTCAGATAGTGTTTCTTTCCAATCACTAGCTAGATTAATCAACGTATATCGAGCTTTTTCTAAGTTTTTATTTTTTCTTGCAACTAGCATTTGTTTAGGATCTTTGCCTTCTTCTAACCACCCTTTTAATTCTGAAAGTTTATCTCTTGCATCAGGAATTTTTAAATTAGGATATGAACCGAGTGTTAATCGTTGTGCTTTTCCTAGATACCTATACCTAAACTGCCAAACTATCTTTCCCTTTAATGAAATTCTTACTCCTAATGAGTCTCGATCTGCAAGCTCAATAGGTTTATCATGCGTAACAACTTTATCTTTATAATTCTTTTTGGGCAATTTAGTAAGATCTTTGTTGTGATAGTATTCTAATGTTGATTTTATAAGTGTCATTTTTATGTACACACTAGATGCTTTTTATGTACCACTTAGTGTACACAAATAGATCAAACAATTCCAAACAAGAAAAAACAGCTTTATACAGAAAAAGACAGAAACTATATATTATTATATAAATTACAAACAACTAGGCGGCAACGTTGGACAATAAAACACAAAAACAAACAACAAAAAACAGCAATATACAGCCCTCTATTCTTTGGCACGATTATGAAACATTCGGTATATCTCCGAAGTTTGATAAGCCTTCTCAATTTGCAGGTATTCGTACCGATCTAGATTTAAACATCATAGGCAAGCCTGAGATGTTTTATTGTCGGCCACCACATGATTACCTGCCTCAGCCTGAAGCATGTTTAGTTACCGGCATTACGCCACAGAAAGCTCAGCAAGAAGGTTTGTCTGAAGCCGACTTTGCGGCGCGTATTCATACTTTGTTTACTCAGCCAAATACGTGTGTTGCAGGCTATAACAATATTCGCTTTGATGATGAATTTACGCGCTATCTACTTTATCGTAATTTTTACGATCCATATGCACGTGAATGGCAAAATGGTAATTCGCGTTGGGATATTATTGATATGGTACGTGCCTGTTATGCACTTCGCCCTGAAGGTATAAACTGGCCAACCGTTGAACGTGATGGTGAGCAAGTGGTGAGTTTTCGTCTCGAGTTGTTGACCAAAGCGAATGATATTGCCCATGAGGCGGCTCATGATGCAATGAGTGATGTTTACGCCACTATTGCTATGGCTAAGTTAATTAAAGATAAACAACCTAAACTATACGAATTTATTTTTAACCTAAAAAATAAAAAGCAAGTTGCTGAGTTACTCGATGTTTATAACATGACTCCGGTTGTTCATACTTCGAGTAAAATTTCTTCAGAGCATGGTTGTACAAGTTGGTTTGCGCCTTTTGCTTATCATCCTGTTAATAAAAATGCCATTATCGCCGTAGATTTAGCGCTTGACCCTCAGCCGTTGTTTGACTTAAGTGCACAAGAAATTAAAGAACGCTTATATACCAGGCACGATGAATTAGCCGAAGACGAATTACCCATTCCTATCAAGCTTATTCATATTAATAAGTGCCCTATTGTAGCGCCGGCCAAAACATTATTACCTGAAAACGCAAAACGTTTGGGTATTCCTCGTGATCTTTGTTTAGAAAACTTAGCCAAATTGAAACAACATTTGGAAGTAAGAGA
>Ga0209395_1003391_pt1 | contig 19748 bp, 18 predicted proteins | sample GOMGulsemesocosm_3_FD_184635 | JGI IMG/M metagenome (GOLD analysis project Ga0209395, IMG submission 184635) | Methane-oxidizing microbial communities from mesocosms in the Gulf of Mexico - GOM9D Gulf of Mexico (SPAdes) (version 2) | ecosystem: Environmental > Aquatic > Marine > Cold seeps... | reverse complement strand
GCTAAACCTAACACGCTTCATTAATCATTTGAGCACAAGGATACAATGGCCACATACGCAATAGGAGATATACAAGGCTGCTATGACGAATTACTAGCCCTGCTAGATGTGGTCAATTTTTCAGAAGGCGATCAGCTTTGGTTTGCAGGAGACTTAGTAAACCGTGGCCCAAAATCGCTGCAGACTCTTAGATTTATAAAAAATCTAGGCGCTAGAGCTAAAGTCGTATTAGGTAATCACGACCTACACCTACTCGCTATTTATTATGCGAATACAAGACTTAAAAGATCTGATACTCTCTCAAGCATCTTAAGCGCACATGACTGTGCAGAATTGATGCACTGGCTCAAAGCTCAACCCCTTGCCCATTTTGATCCTAATCACAATGCGCTAATGGTACACGCAGGCACCCCTGCTAATTGGAGCATCCCTCAAACGCTCACACTCGCCAAAGAAGTAGAACAATCACTACAAAGCGACCGACATGTAGATTTTTTCAATAACATGTACGGTAACACTCCCGCTCACTGGGATGAGTCTCTCAAAGGATATGACCGCCTGCGCTGCATTACCAACTATTTGACAAGAATGCGCTTTTGCACCCAAACACAGCAATTGGATTTAAGTTTTAAAGGTGAAAACGGCAGCCAGCCAAAAGAATTATCCCCTTGGTTCAACTTCCATAGCCATGCACACAGCTCTCACTCCCCTGCGCCCTTAATATTGTTTGGTCACTGGGCCGCTTTAATGGGAAAAACGGGAAGAGAAGATATCATAGCGCTAGATACCGGCTGTGTTTGGGGAGAAAAACTGACCGCTATCTGCCTAGAGAGCAGAACACTCTACAGTGCGCCCAGCATCAAAAAACATGCATAAAACACTTATCTGTACCATTTATTAGGACAACAAATATGACTGATTTTCAATGCATTGAATGCGATGAAGCAAAACAGCGCTTAACTGGCGATGCTTCCCTGTTAGATATACGTGATAGCCAAAGCTTCAACCAGGCCCACCCCCAAGAGGCGATCAATCTTAACAATGATAATTTACAGCAGATATTAACACCACTGGCAAAAAATCGAGTTATTTTAGTACTTTGCTATCACGGCATCAGCAGCCAAAACGCGGCTCAATTCATTAGCTCTCAAGGCTTTACTAACGTCGCTAGCATCAATGGTGGCTTCGAAGCTTGGCAAACACAGTTTCCTGAAAACGTTACCAGTAATTTATGAAGACTTATTTAGTAGGCGGCGCCGTAAGAGACAAGTTATTAAACTATCCGGTCATAGACAAGGACTGGGTGGTGGTTGGCGCTAGCGCTGAAAAAATGCTCGAACTCGGTTACACCCCTGTAGGATCTGATTTCCCGGTCTTTCTTCACCCACAGACTAAAGATGAATACGCGCTTGCCCGCACTGAAAGAAAAAGCGGTAAAGGCTACAAAGGTTTCTCATTTTATGCCGCACAAGACGTTACCTTAGAACAGGACCTTTCCCGCAGAGATCTGACAATTAATGCCATGGCACAAGATAGCAAGGGTCAACTCACCGACCCATTTAATGGACAACAAGATTTAGCAGACAAAGTGCTACGCCATGTCTCAAGTGCTTTTAGTGAAGATCCGCTACGTGTATTACGAGTAGCAAGATTCAACGCACGCTACGCACACTTAGGCTTTAAAGTTGCCGATGAAACCCTCTCATTAATGCAAGACATTAGCGCCAGTGCAGAACTTGAGCACCTAACCAAAGAGAGAGTATGGCAAGAACTTGAGAAGTCCCTCTGTGAACAAAGCCCGCTGGTCTTTTTCAAAGTACTTAGTAATGCACATGCGCTTGATAAGCTATTTCCTGATTTACTGCTTCTCATTGATCAACTTAAGCACAACTCTAGCAAACAGAACCAAGAGCTCAACAAAAAGATAACGAGCCTGCCATCAGCTGCACAACGCCTTGCCTGGTTATTTTGTATCGCTCATAAAACGCTATCCATACTGACACGAAACCATGCTGCTCAAAAATTTTGTGAACAACTGCGCTGCCCTAACAGTACTAAAGACATCATAAAAAATACTGTACACGCATGGCCTATCTTGCAAAACTGGGAAACCACTTGCGGCGCTGAAAAACTATCATTGATAGGCCAAGCTGATTTAGTGAGGTCAGGGCATAAAACAACAGCGATAATCGCCATAGTGCAGGCCTTGGATTTTACAGATAAGCACTTGGAAGGCCGCTCTGGTGAAAAGCTTGAGAAGCTATTGCTAAAACTTCGTAACATTGACCATAAAGCCTTAATGGACCAAGGCTTTAAAGGCGGCGAACTCGGCCGAGAAATAAAGAGAATGCAGCTTGAATACTGCGAGAAAAGCTAAAGCGCGATTTCAACCTTGAATAAAGGATGAGCGCTTTGATCAAACGCCGCCCATAACTGGCGATAATTTAAACCTGAAACTGGTTCAATTTTTTCGCCTGCAATATCGGCCAAAGGTTTTAATAAATAGCTTTTCTCGCAGATATCATGACAGACAAAATTGTCATTTTCGCCTTCATAACTAAGCAAGTCGATATCAATATTGACGATTGATGCAGACTTTCCACGTACCCTGCCTAAACTATTTTCTATTTCTTTGAGCTTTGCAATAAGTGCTTGCTGACTTACAGTCGTCGAAAGCTTTAACGCAAGATTGAAATAGTCATCACCACTGCCTTTAAGCGGCTGATTACGATAAACATCTGACACTTCAAGCTCTGAATATAATCCCTTTAAAACAACAAGGGCCGCTTTAATATGATGCGCTCTATTAAAATTACTTGATATCGATAAAAAGACTAGCGCCATTCATAAAACCCCAACACATACAGCGGCTTAAATTTACAATGCATAATTAGCAATAGCGGGCCTTTCGCCTCTTTCAATTAAGACACCCACATCCTCAGCTTGTGCTATTGCACCGGGTTTTCCGACACGCAGCCTCACCCAACTAACAGAAAACTCCTCTCTGACAATACGAGCAACCTCCTCAGCCATTGTCTCCACGAGTAAGAACTCACTTTTAGCAATGTATTCAAGCAACCGATCACTGACCGTTTTATAACTCACCGTACTGTCAATATCCTCCCCTGCTGCTGCATTTGAAATATCGACCGCCATATCCAAATCCAAGCAAACACTTTGCTTGATCTCTCTTTCCCAGTCAAAAATCCCAATCACCGTCTCAATCTTTAACGCTCGAATATATACAATATCCATTAACATCTATTCCATTAATATTTAAAATAACTTCAGCCGTATAGTTTACAACGACACTTACACTAAAATTTATAAAGGCGGTAGCTCACTCATCGGCCAGCGTGGTTTCGCCAATATCGTCAAATCACTACTTTGCCCTGCCGCTAAGCGTTGCGCACCAGCATAAGCAATCATAGCGCCATTATCAGTGCAAAATTCTGGTCGCGCATAAAACAACGAAGCCCGCTCTTTTTCCACCATCAGCTGCAACTTCTCTCGCAAACGATGATTTGCACTAACCCCTCCGGCGATAATCAACTGTTTAAATTTAGTATGCTGTAATGCTCTTCTGCACTTTATCGCCAGTGTTTCTACAACAGCTTCTTCAAATGCCGCTGCTATATCTGCTTTAGTTTGCTCATCTAGACCTGCTGCATTTTTAAATTTATTCACTGTGTTTAACGTGAAAGTCTTTAAACCAGAAAAGCTCATATCCATGCCTGGTCTATCAACCATGGGACGTGGAAACTTAAAACGTGCTCGATCAGCACTCATTGCAAGTTTGGCAATCAAAGGTCCGCCCGGATAATCCAAACCTAGCATTTTGGCTGCTTTATCAAAAGCTTCGCCGGCTGCATCATCTAGAGACTCACCTAATAATTGATACTCTCCAATAGCCTTCACTTCCACCAACTGGGTATGCCCGCCACTCACCAATAGCGCAACAAACGGAAATGATGGCGGTTTTTCCTCCAACATAGGAGCCAGTAAATGTCCTTCCATATGATGAACAGCTATCGCCGGTACCTCCCAAGCAAAAGCGATCGCTCTCGCGGTAGCCGCTCCTACCATTAAAGCCCCAATTAAACCTGGACCTGCTGTAAACGCGATAGCATCTATTTGCTCTTGTTTTGTATTAGCTTGCAGCAACACCTCTTTAATCAAAGGTATTAAACGCTTGATATGATCTCTTGAGGCCAGTTCAGGCACAACACCACCATATTGCGCATGCATTGCTACCTGAGAGTACAAAGTATCCCCTAAAAGCCCCTCTTTCGTATCGTAAATCGCGACCCCTGTTTCATCACAAGAAGTTTCAATACCTAGCACACGCATCACACATTCCAAGTTCACTAATAATTAGCCGCTCATTATCTACTAAATTGATACCGGATTCACCTTTTTGATGACTCAAAACACTTCAATATACCAGCACCTTCTCACGCGGCTGATCCGTTTAGTTTCTCTAGATTCATCCCTGACGTATTCGGCCTTGTTAACAACACTCTTGCAAGACAAGACAAGAAAAGCAACAGCATTGGCCAAACAACAAAGAATAACAGGCCCTAGATCTTATGCTTTTAATAACAAACGCTGCATTAAGCTTTTCTTAATACCCTTAGCTGTGAAAAATCAAACACCGCTTTCAACCACCCCTACTAGCGCGCCTTTCAGGTACATCTAAATACCCTCTTTTATCGCTAGTTCTTTGACAATAATCGTCACTAGCTGTAATATTTGCGCTCAACCTTTTTTGGCTGTTTGTTTTTTAGACAACTCCTTTAGAGATTGACAGTAAAAAAATCAATTTAACAATTTAAACAAGGTCCATGTAATATGCCTGCAGTAAGAGTAAAAGATAACGAGCCATTTGACGTAGCACTTCGTCGTTTCAAGCGTTCATGCGAAAAAGCTGGTGTTCTAGCTGAAGTCCGTCGTCGTGAATTCTACGAGAAGCCTACTTCTGTACGTAAGCGTCAAGCAGCAGCTGCTGTTAAGCGTCACGCGAAAAAAGTATCTCGTGAAATTTCTCGCAGAGTACGTATGTACTAAGAAATAGTTTACTTACTAATCTGCACTATCTGAATAGGAATACCTAAGCAGAAGTCAGCCTAGAACATTAAATGCTTTATACTTTAGATAACAATCTAAACTAAAGCAGCGTCGTGTTAAGTAACTCTTTAAAAAGAAGCTACCACGCCAGCGATAGGTCATAAAATGTCTCAGATATTACAGCGCTTAAAAGCCGATATGAAAAATGCAATGCGAGCGAAAAACAAACCGCTTCTTGCCACTATTCGTATGATGCTTGCAGAAGCAAAGCGTATTGAAATAGATGAGAGAATAGAGCTGGATGACACTAGAGTATTAAGCATTTTAGACAAAATGTCTAAACAACGTAAAGATTCTCTAACGCAATACAAAGAAGCGAACCGCGATGATCTAGCGGAGATTGAGCAGCAAGAACTGGAGGTGATTAAAAACTACTTGCCGCAAGCGCTTAACGATTTAGAAATAATTGAAATATTAGATGCTGCTATAGCCCAGAGCCAAGCCAGCAGCATGGCAGACATGGGGAAGTTAATGGCCATCATTAAACCCCAAGTGCAAGGTCGCGCCGACATGGGTCAAATATCCACACTGGTAAAGCAAAAGCTCAACAGTTAAAGTAAAGCAACCCACTTAGTACTTGCATTAAAACCCGCTCAAAACTCACTTTTTACAGCAAGTCACTTACTTTACCGAGATATTTATGGCCAGCAGAATTCCGCAATCATTCATAGATGACTTACTTGCTCGTACAGATATCGTCGATATTATTGAAAGCAGAGTCACGCTTAAGAAGGCCGGGAAAAACTACAGCGGCTTATGCCCGTTCCACAAAGAAAAATCCCCCTCTTTTTCCGTCAGCCCAGACAAACAGTTTTATTATTGCTTCGGATGCGGAGCTGGTGGTAACGCCATTAGCTTTATTACAGATTTTGAAAACGTACCTTTCCCGCAAGCCATCGAAGATCTCGCCAAACTTGCAGGCTTAGAAGTCCCGCAAGATAACAGCGTTCAGCGCAAAAATGATAAATCTTATCAAGATCAATTTAAAATTCTTGATCTTGCAGCCGCCTTTTATCAAGCACAACTGAAGAATAGCTCCGAGAAAAGCAGCGCTATTAACTATTTAAAAGGCAGAGGCCTTGATGGCGATATAGCTAAGCGCTTCGCGATTGGTTTTGCCCCGCCAGGCTGGGACAACTTAATAAAGAACCTAGGCATTACCGACTCGGACCAAAAAAATTTAGAACGAAGCGGCATGCTCATTCGCCACGAAGAAAAAGACAGTCTCTACGATCGCTTTCGCGAACGTATCATGTTCCCGATAAGAGACATGCGCGGTAGAGTGATTGCTTTTGGTGGACGCATACTGGGTGATGGCAAACCTAAATACCTTAACTCACCAGAAACAGACACCTTCCACAAAGGCAGAGAACTTTATGGCCTTTACGAAGCAAGGAAAAATAGCCGAAAGCTAGACAAAGTTCTGATCGTAGAAGGCTATATGGACGTGGTGAGCCTAGCGCAATTTGACATAAACTACAGCGTTGCAACACTAGGAACATCGACCAGCTTACACCATCTAGAAAGACTGTATAAAATCGTTCCAGAAGTAATATTTTGCTTTGATGGGGATGCAGCAGGCCTAAAAGCCGCCAAACGTGCACTAGAAACAGTCATGCCTGTCATAAAAGACGGCCAACAGGCAAAATTTTTATTCCTGCCAGATGGAGAAGATCCTGACACACTCGTACGCCAGCAAGGCAAAGAACACTTTGAAAGCTTGGTCAAACGCGCCACACCAATGTCTGAATACTTCTTCAACTCGCTATCTGACAATATAGATTTGGAGTCTATTGATGGGCGCGCCATATTTAGCAGCCAAGCCCTGCCTTTAATTCAACAAATGCAGCCCAGCCTACTACAGCAAATGATGCACGACAGAATAAGCGAGATTACAGGCTTATCAATAGAACAACTGACCAATAGCAATCAGCTACATGAGAACTATAACAACAGTTATAACCCGGAACCCGAGCAATACACACAAGCCTATCCTCTGAGTAATTACGACAGCCAGCCACAACCTCAAACCAGAAGCCCCTCCAGAACCATCAACAAGAAACGAACAGCTAATATCTCGCTCGTAAACCGGCTAATCTCACTCATTCTGCACAATCCAAAATTATTAACAAAAGCAGACAAGATCGCTGACATAGCAATGATCGAAGACGACAACACTGATGTGCTCGCCTTACTTGTCAAATACTGGGATACACACCCCAACGCCAGTATCGGGCAAATGCTGATTGACTGGCAAGACACCCCTGAACACGCCAGTAAACTACTTGTCATAAGCGAAGTGTCTCGCCTAAACCCCTGTCCAGACAACAACTTTGAAAAGCTATTTTTTGATAGCTGGGAGAAACTCAAAGAGCGTCAAAACGATTTAATGTACCGAGCATTAAAAAGCCAACAATCCTCGCTAAAAAGCAACTTATCCAGCAAAGCCAAACAACAAGCCAAAGAATACATTGAAAAAATTGCAGCACAGCACAAAAAACAACAACGCTAGCACGCCCCCTAGAATTACCATCGTGAGGAGAGCAAATCTATTTGAGTCAAATTCATTACTCATTTGAGACCAATAGCGAGCCATTTAATGATAATGAGTAATAAATTTAACCAAATAACGTTGTTCGCAGTAGATCAGCCTGTTCTCGGACAACCTCCTAACAAAGCCTCAATTAACCACCAATTCTACATCCTCACCTCTTGAAAAATACAAACTAATACCAATATAGAATCTACGAGTTTATATTGGGCATTCAATTAACTAGACCTAAAATACAGGCTATTAATTAAAAATGGGATTGAGATTGCTGCACTAGCGCATTTAGGCTATCTTTATTCAATAAGCATTGAATCTTTTCTCTATAAATAACAAAAAAGAACAATGGTTTGCAGATCACTATTCACATTTTTGAGTAACAATCCTCAACGATATACACGAAAGTGTGAACAGCATATTCCGCTGGCAATATACGACTCGCAGCGTTATAATTGCGCGCTAATTTTTTTATAATCGTTTTATGGATCGCAGGGCTATTATGTCAGATACTTCGAAGCAGCAGCAATCTCGCCTAAAGGAACTAATTGCCAGGGGTAAAGAGCAGGGCTATTTAACTTACGCCGAGGTCAACGATCACCTGCCAGAAGACATCGCCGATCCAGAACAGGTCGAAGATATTATTCGCATGATTAATGATATGGGTATCAACGTATCAGAAGTCGCGCCAGATGCAGAAACCCTTCTCATGAAAGAAGGCGACTCAACACAAGAGACAGACGATGATGATGTAGCAGCACTTGCCGCTGTAGAATCAGACGCAGGCCGCACAACCGACCCTGTACGCATGTATATGCGTGAGATGGGTACTGTAGAGCTACTCTCGCGTGAAGGCGAAATCATCATCGCCAAAAGAATTGAAGAAGGCATTCGAGAAGTAATGTCTGCTCTTTCATCTTTCCCAAGCTCTGTAGAAATTATTTTAGAAGCTTACAACAGAGTAACGGAAGAAGAAGGCCGTTTAAGCGATATATTCAGTGGTTATATCGATCCAGACGGACCTGATCCAGTAACACCCACGCCTCCACCGCAACCTGTCATTAAAGACCCTAAAGCAGATGATAGTGATGATGATGAAGACGAAAAAGAGCGTGGACCGGACCCTGAAGAAGCAAAAATTCGCTTTACCAAAATTCAAGACTGCCTAGACGATTACTATGCTGCGGTTGAAAAACACGGCGTTAATAGCCTACAAGCTGAAAAAACACAGATCGAATTAAGCTTAGTTTTCTCGCCTGTTAAACTTTCGCCGCGTTTCTACGAGCGTCTAGTTAGCCGTGTTAGGGACTATATCAGCAGAATCCGAACTCAAGAGCGCAACATCATGCGCATCTGTACTCAACGCTGCAAGATTCCCCGCAAGGAATTCATCAAAAGTTTCCCGGGCAATGAAATTAATCAAGCTTGGTTCCAAGAACTTATCGATGCTAAGAGCGATTACTCAGCAGCCCTTGCAAGCCACCTCCCTGATTTGCACAGAGCACAAAGACGCCTCAAGCAGATTCAGCAGGAAACAGGGATTGCCTTAGCTGAATTAAAAGAAATCAACCGCCGCATGTCAATTGGCGAAGCGCGCGCGCGCAGAGCTAAAAAAGAAATGGTTGAAGCCAACTTACGTTTGGTAATTTCAATTGCAAAGAAATACACCAACCGTGGTTTACAGTTCTTAGACCTTATTCAGGAAGGCAATATCGGCTTAATGAAGGCGGTTGATAAGTTTGAATATCGTCGCGGTTACAAATTTTCAACCTACGCTACATGGTGGATTAGACAGGCGATCACTCGCTCAATTGCCGACCAAGCACGCACCATCCGTATTCCAGTGCACATGATAGAGACAATCAACAAGCTCAACAGAATCTCTCGTCAAATGCTGCAGGAAATGGGCAGAGAACCAACACCAGAAGAACTGTCTGAAAGAATGGAAATTCCAGAAGATAAAATTCGCAAAGTACTGAAAATTGCGAAAGAACCTATTTCAATGGAAACACCTATTGGTGATGACGAAGACTCTAGCCTTGGGGACTTCATAGAAGATGTAAACCACTCTTCACCGGTTGACTCTGCTACTGGCGAAGGCCTTTGTGAAGCAACCAAAGAAGTACTAGCAGGCCTAACGGCCCGTGAAGCTAAAGTTTTACGCATGCGCTTTGGTATTAACATGAACACTGACCACACGCTTGAAGAGGTCGGGAAACAGTTTGATGTCACTCGTGAACGCATTCGTCAGATTGAAGCTAAGGCTCTTCGCAAGCTTCGCCACCCAAGCCGTTCAGATCACTTGCGCAGCTTTTTAGACGAGTAATTAAAAAAATTCGCAATCGCTATTGCGCCATCATTCATTGCTATGTATGATGGCGCCTCTTGATTAGGAGATCACTCAAGCCACTCTTTTGGTTGTAGATTTTCTAAAAAAGCACCCTGATTTTCACTGCGAAAAACAGATCAGGGCCCATAACTCAGTTGGTTAGAGTAGCGGACTCATAATCCGTTTGTCGAAGGTTCGAGTCCTTCTGGGCCCACCACTTATCCCTCTAGCATTACCCTTTTACTTAGTTTGTACCATCTTTAACAAACCTGTTGTAGAACTATCATGCTCTCCCTGCTTGTCTTCCAACATTTTATTCGCTAGCTTCTTGCCTAACTGAACACCCCATTGATCAAATGAATTTATTCCCCAAATAGCCCCCTGAACAAATACTTTGTGCTCATACACAGCAACCAGCGCACCTAGAGTCTTAGGCGAAATTTCATCAAGTAGCAGCACGTTACTTGGCTTATTACCAGGGCACCGCTCGTGGGGCCTTTCTACGCTTGCATTTGAACCGAGCATGAAAGCCTCTGCTTGAGCCAGCATATTAGTCAACATCGCCTCATTGTGTTCAGGCGTGGTCATATCCTGTGAAATAGAAGCGATAAAATCTATCGGCACATAACTTTTTCCTTGATGCAATAACTGGAAAAAGGCATGTTGACTATGTGAACCAGTTTGCCCCCATACAATTGGGCCTGTGTCGTAATAAATAGCATGACCGAATTCATCCACAGACTTACCATTACTTTCCATATCTAACTGTTGCAAAAACATCGGCAGCTTTTGTAATCCTTGATCATATGGAATGATTGCCTGCGTGTTAGCTCTTAAAAAGTTAATATTCCAAATACCAATAACTGCTAAAATCACCGGTAGGTTATGCTCATAATCAGTTTCATAAAAATGACGATCAATGTCGTGTGCGCCTTCCAACAACTCAACAAACCGCTCAAAGCCTATGCTGACGGCAATTGGTAAACCAATACTTGACCACAGCGAATAACGCCCCCCGACCCAATTCCAAAAATTAAAAATATTATCATCACTAATACCAAAATCGATCACGGCAGCCCTATTCGTTGATACTGCCACAAAGTGATTAGCAATATCTGACAACTGAGACTCGGCATGCGATAAAAACCACTTTTTAGCACTGTTGGCGTTTAATATAGTCTCTTGAGTTGAGAAAGTTTTGCTGGAGATAACGAAGAGGGTTTCGCTGGGATCAAGCGGTGCCAACATGTCATGGATGTGTGAACTATCTACATTTGATAAAAAGAATAAGTCTATATTCTCATGCTGGTATGTACTCAAAGCTGTACATACCATATTAGGCCCAAGGTCAGATCCACCAATCCCTATGTTAACAATATTTCGGATGGGCTTATTGCTAAAACCAAGCCATTCGCCCGATCTTATTCGGTGAGTAAATTGCTGTAGATGCTCTAGCGCTGCATTAATACCTGGCATAACATCTTCACCGTTTACATAAACCGGTAAGTTACTGCGGTTGCGCAAAGCAGTATGCAATACAGGCCTAGCCTCACTGGTATTGATCACCTCACCCCGGTACATTTTAGACATTTTTTCATCTAACTTGGACTCGCGGACAAGTTTAAATAATTGCGCTAGCACCTGATCATTAATTTTGTTCTTTGAGTAATCAACAAAAATACCCGCCACTTTCTGGGTCATTTTGTTAAATCGTTCGGGATCAGCATCAAAGTAATCAATTATTTTATGGTGTTGATTTTTCAACGCTAATTTTTGTAAAGATATCCAAGAATCTAACTGGGTAAGTTTATACATTTTATCTTCCGTGAACCGTATTTTTACGGCATTATACATGAATAGATCTGAAAGAAAGTTGGCTTTAGGATATCTATTATTTTTTACGCAACTTTACCAAACTCAATAAAAATTTTGAATTACATTCATTCTTTGGCTCTCTTCTCACATGGTTTCAAAACACAGTCGCCTAGATAGGTTTATTAGTAAAAAGCTCTCTATAAAACGCGCTGACATACGCTTACTGCTCGCTCAAAAAAGAATACAAGTCGATGGAAAAACCGCAACTGACACTGCTCAGCAGATAGGTCAATTTAACCTCATTACACTTGATAACAACATACTTCAACAGCACAGTGCTCACTACCTCATGCTCCACAAACCTGTGGGTGTTGTATGCGCCACAAAAGATAACCAGCACAAAACAGTCATTGATCTTATTGATGATGATTACCCAGCATTACATATCGCTGGTAGATTAGATTTAAACACTTCAGGTTTAGTTATACTAACAAACGATGGTACATGGTCCCGATCGCTGAGCAACCCTTTAAGTAATATTAAAAAAGAGTACATTGTGGAGCTGGAACACGTTCTGAGCGAAGACTACATAAAAGCCTTTAGTGAAGGCATGTATTTTAGTTACGAAAATATAACCACAAAACCTGCTGATCTTAAAATCAGCGCAAAGAAAACGGCAATAGTCACCCTCACAGAGGGAAAGTATCATCAAATAAAGCGGATGTTTGGCAGATTTAGAAATCCGGTAATAAAACTTCACCGCAGCGCCATAGGTGATTTAAAATTATGTTCAAACTTAGCCCCTGGACAATACCGCTCTCTGACAGAAGCAGAACTTTTAGCACTGAAACAACAGATGCTAAATTGACTTTAAAGCTCTCCTATTAACTAGGCTTCTCTTATCTTTGCTTACTTATGAAAATAGAACTCGCATCAAAATTTTCCTAGGGCGTACACGGCCCTAGAGCCGGAAGATGAATCACGAAAGAAAGCACAAGTTCTTGGGCTCCTAGAAAACTATAAAAAATTCTTATCAAGCGCTTATGCATCCTGCATTCGCTACATAAATGCATCCATGCCAAAACCAACAAGGTGAAACAAGCTTTCACCTGTGCTGACTACAAAATTTTATAGCTCCCTTTGTGCACCAATTACTAGCACTCCTTTTCGCGCTCAATCACCGGGTCTAGAATGATTGAAACTCACTACACTTTAAAACGGTGCGTTTCTTTTTGTAAACTTGCTGCCAATTTAGCAAGCTCTTCACTGGCTTCCAGTATCTGCTCAGAAGCCGACCCCGTTTGTTTAGATAAGCCGCTAATATGTTGTATATTCTGATTAACGTCTTCAGTCATGATTGATTGCTGCTTATTAGCATCAGAAATTTTTTCCGTGATCAACTGAATCTCATTGATGGCATCCGTTATCCTAATCAGCGCAGCTCCCGTATTCTCCGCTTGCTTAACAACTTGTGCCATTTGCTCCTTACCGCTATTAATCGCTTTTGCTGAAGCTTCTGCACCTTTTTGCAGCTGAGCCACCATCTTCTCAATTTGCATCGTTGAGCCTTGGGTACTTTGTGCAAGTGAGCGCACTTCATCGGCAACGACCGCAAAACCTCTCCCTTGATCTCCAGCTCTAGCAGCCTCTATCGAAGCATTTAATGCCAGCAAGTTGGTTTGATCGGCAATACCGTTAATCACACCGACAATTCCACCAATATCATTGGCTCCTTTTTCGACTTCCGTTAAAGTATCTGCCATGTGATCCACTTCTGCGGAGAAACTATGTATAGAAGAAATAGTATTTTTAACTTCAATTGAGCCAAGCTCTGCTTCTTTGTTCGCTTGTTCTGCAGCAGTTAACGCATCTTGAGTAGCAGCACTAACATCTTGAAAAGTGCTCGTCATATCATGTATTGCATTTTCCACCTGCTCCGTACCTTCATTTTGCTCTCTCACATGAGTACGTGTTTGCTCAGTAATAAGCGACAGTTCTTCCGCAGCTGATGCCTGTTGCTCGGCGGAGAGGCTAATCCTTGAAACCATCACGGTCAAACTATCGTTCATCTCTTTAAGAGAACCTTGCAAATCACCAATCTCATCATTTCGTTCTACAACGATTTTAGAAGATAAATCGCCTGACGCTACTTTGTTCGCAAGCTTTGAGGCATTGACTAAAGGCTTGCTAATTCTAGCTGCCATAATGACCCCAAAAATAACAATGAAAACAATTGAGACTAATAAAATAGCAATAGTTAACCACTTTAAGCGCATGGATGCAGCAAAGGCTTCAGACTCTTTTATTTCAGCCATTAACGCCCATGTAACACCACTGACATTGATAGGAGTGTAGGCAGAAAGCACCTTCTCTCCTGATACACTGGTGATAATTTTAGCGCCAGCATTTCCGGCAAGCGCATCTTCTACTGCTTGCGTTTTTATACCATTTAGTTCAATACTGCCGGCAAAAGAGGCAGCAACAGAACGATTGGTAGGATCTAAGTATGAGTCTGAGCGCATTTTAAAATCACTACCGACTAAATACGACTCTCCGCTTTCACCCATTCCATCGCGTATACCGGTAATATCATTGATCCCCTTAACCGGTAGCTTCAAGGCAATAATAAGCTCTACTCCACCCTCTCCAGAGATAAGCGGTTGAGCCATAAAAGCACTCGCTTCATTATTATCGGCGGTGTAAGTGGAAAAATCTGCAAAGCCAAATACTTTAGAACGACTGACATCTTTAACTAACTTTCCCAAGCTACTATTGCTGTATTTGCCATTAATTAAATTTGTTTTTAAATCTTTTCCTTTTGAAACAGAGAAGAAAACATAACCATCGGGGTTAATCAGATACAAATCTGGATAGCCATACTGCTGCGCGTAATTTTGATAAAAAGCGGTATCAAATTCATCAACAGGACTGAGTGCCTCAGCAACATCAATTTCCGCCATCAACGCCCATTTTTGCCCTTCAGCCTCAATGGGAACCCATGCCGACAAAACTGGCTTATCGAGATAGTTTCTAATAATACCTGTGCCTGTTTCACCGGCGAGCGCCTGATCAATACCGCTAGAGCTTGCCATTGAATTTTCGGCATTTAGCAGCGACAACGCCACACTCTTATTCTCATCAGTACTAGAGTCAGAGCGCATTTTATGATCAGAGCCAACTAAATATGTTTCGCCTGTGTCCCCAAGCCCTGCTCGCTCTCCCATCACTTTATTGATTTGGTCAATATTGATTTGAAAAACAACCACCCCAATGACACCACCATAATGGCGCATAGGGGCTGCTATAAACATTTGTGGTGAATTAATAGATGGGTAGTAAATTTCAAAATCAGAACTTAAATAAGCTTCTTTCCTACCGGCCTTTAAAGCTTTTTGATATATTTTTGCCAGCGGAGAATCCGCTAACGGCCCCTGGGTAAGATCGGTACCATAATCAATATTCTTTTTAACCGAGTAAATCACTCGATGCTTACGAGACTCAATCATCATGATATCTTCATAACCAAATTTCTGTTGGAAATTTCTAATACCAGGATGGATTTTATAGTGAGATTTTGAATACTTAGATTTATCCGATCCCCTATTTAGCTTTGCCTTTTCTCCCATCGGGGCTTTGTTTTTCACTAGATAGTAATATTGTGATACTACGGCCTCATCATCCAATACCGCTAAATATTTATTTATTTTAGCACTCGCGTTTTCACCTGTATTCTCACTAAAATATTTACTCACATCTTTTGCATAGAACGCTTTTAACTCTTCACGCATTTTTGCAACAGCAGAGTCATCCAATTTATTTACAAATTTTATAAGGTTAAAATTGTCCCTAAAATCAACTAATGCACTTTTAGTCGATTCGTTCTCTGTAAAAGACTGAACCTGTAATGCTGTTTGATGGAAATAATTTTCAACCGCGCTTTTTTTAACTTCCCTTACCGCTTTTAACTTTTCTAGCGCTTGCAATCTCAATGTTCCAGCAACGCCTACCAAGACATTCATGTCATTTTGTCGATCTTTAAAATACTGTTCAAGTTGCGCTTTTTTAATTTCTCTAACTGATTCTAAAGAATTAAACGCTAGAGACTCCATTCCCTGGTTTGCCTGATTTAAGCTAACTAAGCCAATTATAGTTGCAGGGATTACACCCAATGCAAAAAAACTGAGAACAAATTTTTGTCCAATTTTCAGCTTCCCAAGTCCTAGCCCCATGTATCACCTCTACTATTATTATAATTTTCAAATTTAGCGCAAAATATAAATTGCATTCAATTAAAGTGAATATCTGCAAGACACAAATATGTTTAATTTTCAGTAAATATAATCAACTTCTGACAAGGCTAAACGCCCTCAGCTTAACCAATTATGAATTATCAAATAAAATGATGCTATTAGGAATAATTACCGCCTTTATCACCCAGAATATCAACAAAAACGATCACTGATTATATTTTTTATCATAGCATTCCATCTTTAACTTAGGGAGATAATTGCCATGCAATAGTGAGAAATAGAGCTTGGAGCAATCACTTTTTTCCCATAAAAAAATAATTAACACTTCAATTTTGTAAGGTAGCCAACAATAATTAATGTGGCGCTTTCCATCTCTTTATATTGCTTGACTTTTCCTAATACTCTTATCCCTTGCAGCTGCAATAGCAGAAAATGACTTATATTTTCAACATCCTCACTATGAATATATTCACCTTTTGATTGTGCGTTTTGTAATGCATAGACAAACGCTTCAATGATCAAAGAATACAATCTTCTCCGCTCTTCACTCACTTGGGTATCTATTAGGAACAGCTCCAAATTGCGTTTTGCACAAAACATCCATTGACTTGTTTATATTCTAATTCTACAAATTTTTTAAGAAACTCCTCCACATCACTAATACCTGAATCCGATACTGTTAAACACTGTAATGCCGGTAGCATATTATTATTAAAATAATAATAAAGCGCCATGACATAGAGTTTTTTGTCCCCAAAAGTACTGTCCATACTAAATTTATTAATACCTAAGTGAGTGACTAAATCCGTCATAGAGGTATTGCAGTAGCCTTTCTCCCAAAACACGTCTACTGCTAATTTGGGGGTTTGCTATCTTCAGAGATTCATTCAATTTGCCCCTTAGATATAGTAAAAAACAGCGTAACTCCCGTACCGCTATTGTTTATATTCCCTTAAAGCATCGCATCAATAACTAACCAATTAGCTACTTTGAAGTGAAAATCTATCAGCTTGCCTCTCCCCTAGCGCCCGACGCGTCGCTATATTTCTAAAAGAAATAGGTTTAGAAGTAGAGACTATGCATGTCGAGATAAGAGCCGGAGAAAACCTTGAAAAAGATTTTCTCGAGAAAGGTGCCAATGGCCGTATTCTTCTTTTAGAACTTGATGATGGAAGCCACATCTGTGAATCTGTAGCCATATGCCACTATCTAGAAAACACTGTTAAGCTTGGGCTTCTATTACTCGGCAATTGCGCCTTAGAGCAAGCTAATACAGAAATGTGGCACACAATAGTAGAATTACAGGGCCTTATTCCTGCTTTTCACACATTTCGTAATATATCAAGTGCATACGGTGACGGTGACGGTGACGGTGACGGTGACGGTGAAAACATTATTGCAAGCTGGGGAGAAGAGTCTAAGTTTCGCTTAGTAAACTTCCTCCGGCTACTTGATAAGCAACTTTCAAAGAATCATGACATTGCAGGCGAAGCGTTTTCAATTGTTGATATCAGTGCCTTGGTTTTAAAATATGTCGCCAAAGCCCTAGAAGTAGGAACACCTGCAAAGTTAACAAACTTACAGCGCTGGTTTAATTTAATTCAGTATCGTCCATGTGTGCAAGCGTAAGCCGAAAAGCTAACATTAAACAATCTTAGTTTTTTGCTAAGAGCCCCTGTAATAATGTTACAGCAAGAGCTCACTTAGAAATTAGAGCATCAGCAAAGCCCACTCTTTGATTAAATCTCTTACGTCTATTAAGCCCGCTTTACTTAGCAAGAAGCACTGGCCATGCCTTATCCGCTTTGGCGATAAATCCCGATATATTTTGCTGCCATTTATCTTGAATATCTTGATCGTAATTAAGATACAGCTTCCCATCGACGATATTCCAACGCAGTGGGTCACCAGACACTAGGTCATTTTTTTCTGATACGGCCCATGCACAGTAACCACCATATTGAGGTGCATATTGCGCAGGCGATTTTTTAAAAAGCTGTAAATTTTCTGGGGTTGAAAAATACCAATTAGCCCCTTTGTATTGTATTGAATATTTTTTTACTCCCTTTACAGGAGCCTTTTGAATAAAGTAACTGACTGCATCGTACCCACTGATAGCAGTACTGCTAAAGAGCCGAGTATAGATAGGATCTGCTGCAAACGCGACGCTAGCCCATAGAAAGCTAATAAGCACTAATATTTTTTTCATATTGATCCCCTAAGACTTAAAATAATATGACCTCACTGCTTATACTTGACAGTTAAATAAGAAAGCGACATCAATTTACTATTTATACTCATTAAAGCGTTTTTTTGGATTCAGTATATAGTCAAAAACTTAGCCCGAATATTGCACCCAATTGCGCAAATGCTAACTTGCTTCTTGATTTTACAGACTTTTCTTGCTCAATCGAGCGGACACACCAGTACGGCACTCAATCGAAAAAAAGCCCGCAAAAACAATAAGCCGGGTTATTATCATGGCATTGAATGCAATATCCAGGTTAGATTAATCATCTCTGCGATATTCATCCGGTATCTCTATATCATTTTCAGCAGGCAAAGTTGGTTTTTGAGCCTGCCTCTGATTATGACGTTTGAGTTGAAATACATAAGCGAGCACTTGTGCTACAGCTTTAAACAAGCCTGTTGGGACTTCATCCCCTATTTCAGTACTGTAATAAAGAGCCCTAGCGAGAGGTGGGGAGGACAGTACTGGTACATTATTTTCTTTCGCTATTTCACGAATTTTAAGCGCGACAAAGTCGCTGCCTTTCGCCACGATAATCGGTGCATTCCTGTGATTATCTTCATATTTTAATGCGACAGAAAAGTGAGTTGGGTTAGTGATCACAACATCAGCTTGTGGTACGTCTTTCATCATTTGACGCTGAGAAATCTCACGTTGCATTTGCCTTATTCTACCCTTAACTTCAGGTTTACCCTCTGTATTTTTCATCTCATCTTTGACTTCTTGCAAGGTCATTTTTAGCTTTTCAGCAGATTCATACAATACATAGGGAACGTCTAATAAAGAAATCACAATCAGGCTTAAACTAATAATAAGAAAAGCCCAACCTATTAATTGGATTGACTCAGACATGGCCACAAAAACATCCATTTTTCCAAGGTCATATAGATCTTTTTGTACCGCGTTTAGAAAGAATAGTGCCAACGAGGTAACGATAATAAATTTCCCTAGGGCTTTAGAAAGCTCAACCAATGCCTTAAGAGAAAACATACGTTTAAGGCCAGCAAGCGGATCCATTCTGCTCCCTTTTGGGGCAATGGCTTGAGTGCTAAAATTCCAGCCACCTAAACTTATTGGTCCGACAAAAGCCGCAACAAGCACCACCAACATAAAGCTTAGAACAGCCCACAATGCATCAAAAAGAGCGGCACCGAAGTTAATAATCAAATATTTTGTATCAAATGCCTCCTCTTGCGATAAGGAAAAGCTATCGATCATCATAGCCCCTAATTCAGAAATGGCGCTTGCGCCAAAGACCAACACTGCAGCAGCAGCAACCATTAGAAGCACAGTAGTATTTAGCTCTTTTGAGCGCGGTATATCCCCTTTTTCACGCGCTTCTTTTAAGCGCTTGGGGGTGGGGTCTTCGGTTTTCTCCTGACCACTATCTTCTGCCATTATACCCTCACGGTGCGACTAGAATTTGACCGG
>Ga0209395_1003389_pt1 | contig 19755 bp, 21 predicted proteins | sample GOMGulsemesocosm_3_FD_184635 | JGI IMG/M metagenome (GOLD analysis project Ga0209395, IMG submission 184635) | Methane-oxidizing microbial communities from mesocosms in the Gulf of Mexico - GOM9D Gulf of Mexico (SPAdes) (version 2) | ecosystem: Environmental > Aquatic > Marine > Cold seeps... | reverse complement strand
TTAGATGCGACTAATTTACAATTTTGCTTGGTTTAACAGCAATTAGTTTATAAATTTCTTCCCTGATTCAAAATACATGTCAAAAACAAATTCTTATAAAAAAGCGTTGGTAATCTCTGGTGGTGGGAGCAAAGGAGCTTTTGCTGGCGGAGTAGCGCAATATTTGCTTAAAAAACAGCAAAAAGAGTACGATATTTTTATAGGTACCTCCACAGGTAGTCTGCTTGTTTCTCATTTAGCTTTGGGACACTTACCTGAATTAAAGAAATTGTATACCAATGTGAACCAACGGAGTATTTTTAGTAATAACCCATTCACAATTAAAAAAATACATGGCGAAAAGGTAATCAGTATCAATCACCTGAATACGCTTTGGAACTTCTTAAATGGAAGAAAAACATTTGGGGAAAGTAAAAATCTTAAAAAACTGATTCGGAAAAATATTACTGAAGAAATGTATTTGAAGATTATTGAAAATGAAAAAGAAGTGGTCGTAACTGTTTCTAACCTTTCTAGAAATAAAATTGAATACAAATCTTTGCAAGAATGCAGTTATGATGATTTTTGTGATTGGATTTGGGCTTCGTGCAATTATGTGCCATTTATGAGTTTGTTGGAAAAAAATGGCTGTCAATATGCCGATGGAGGATTTGGGTGTTTGGTGCCAATTAGAGAAGCAATTAAAAGAGGTGCGAAAGAAGTAGATGCTATTATTCTGGAGACTGAAGTGACGCAAATTAATAGATTAAAATCAAAAAATTCTTTTTCTCTATTGTTTGATGTTTTTGATTTTATGCTAGAACATGTTGAAAGGCATAATATTACTATTGGTAAGCTGTATGCCAAACAGCATGGTGTAAAGTTAAATCTGTATTATACACCAACAGTTTTAACAACAAATTCATTGATTTTTGATAAAAAACTAATGTATAAATGGTGGAAGTCTGGGTATAAACATGCCAAATCTAAAGATGAAAATGTGATGAACGATTTTAGGCCAGATATGTTAGAAGAGAATAAATAATAAAAATTGTAAAAAAAAATGAAAAGAATAGCTCAATCAGTAGTGGTTATTGCCATGTTGTTTGGTTTTAATTCCTTTGGTCAATCGCAAGAGGTGGATATTAAAGGGAAATGGGAAGATAAAGAATTGCAGGTTGAATATGATTTTTCGAGCAGTACAAAAGCTAGATTTTCTCAAATGGGGTATGGCATGTCAGTTTCTTATGTCGTGGATTTTTCAAAATCACCTTATTGGATAGATTTCACATTGCAGCGCGGTGGAGATAAAATGAAAATGCTGGGATTGTTAAGGATAATTAACACCGATACGATATGGATTGAGCAATTCCCTTCTTTATCAAAACACCCCACAAAATTTTCTAAAGATTTTATCTCTAGAACACGAAAAATTCATGTACTGGTTCGACAGAAAACCTAAGGTGTTTACTATGTATACTTACTTAAATTCTATGTACATATTATTCCCGGTTGGTAGCGCTAATTTCGAGTTGTAAAATTCGTTGAACTGACCTGTAGTTATGTTTTGTTTTCCCTTCGCTCCTGTAGTTATATATGTAATTGTTCTATTTAATAATGGGTCAGAAAGCTCTCCTAAAACACCAAGGTTGTTAAAATCTTCTCCCAATTCAATATCAGGAGCAAAACCGTCAATATTTTTATCACCTAGTTTATTTTGAATTTCCAACACAATTGGCTGCATTGCCCAAGTGTGATTTGGGTTGATGCCATCCTTGTTGTAAAGCGTCGGTGAATCGTATAGGGTGATTGAGCCAACATATTTTCCATGTGTTTTTGTTCCCACAGTGTTTACTGTTATGTATGGTTTTAACCCGTTGATAACCAGTTCTGAGGCAGAAGCAGAGCTATTGGTTGTGATGATATAGACATTGTCTAAAGATAAACTGTTGATGTTTTCTTGCACCACACCGTTGTTAATTTGATTTGTGAATTTTTCTTCAAGGTTTGCGCTATTGATTTTAGCATTCCATTGTTTTTTAGCGAATAATTGCCCGGTAAATTGTCCAGTAATCATGCTTGATAAATAGACCGCTGTTCTAACCGAGCCTCCGCCATTATATCTTAAATCGATAATTAAATCTGTTACCCCATCATTTTGTAATGTCAAGAATGCAGCGTTTAACTCATCATCAAAGTTGGTGGTAAAGCTATTGTACATTAGGTATCCAATTTTTTTGGCTCCGGAGTTGATTGTTTTAGTAATAAATACAGGGTTTTCTGTATATTCTGTTTTGCTTAGGGTAATTGATGTTCCGTTTGCAACAGGGTTTCCGTTGTTGTAATCAGCAAGATTAATTGAGTAGCTTGTATTGTTTGAGAATAATAAGGTGCGGTAATTGTTAATATTCAGTTTGCTACCATTTACAGCATTGAAGATCATACCTCTTTTAACGTTTTTGCTACTCGCATCTGTGTTTGGCAAAACATAGCGTACGTACCCAAAAACAGCTGTTGTGCTTCCTTTTTCAAGTACCAACCCAAATTCTATTCCGTTGTGCAAAGAAGTGCCTTGAAAAGAATTTTCTAAAGCAATATAATCTTCAACAATCCAAGACCATTTGTCAATGGTGTTTCTTTGGTATAATAGGTTTTCGAAAAACTGTTCAGAACTTGGCTCTGAATTTAGAAAAGCTTGATAGCTATCAGTAGTTAAAAAACGGTTGTCGGATAAGTCAGTAACATTACTTTGCCATAAATAGAATCCATTTAATCCTTTCCAAATAAAATGATTCACAGCTACGTTTTCTGAAGGGGTTACTTTTATTTTTTCACACGAAGTTGCTAGTAAAATTGTAAGTAGAAGTAAAGTGATGCTTTTTTTCATGTTAATTTGTATTTGGTAAATCTTGTTTTATGAAAACACCTGTATCAACAAGTCTTTGTCTATTTAATGAGTTGAATAAAAATTCAAAGTTATGTGGGTTACATATGCTAGGAGGTGTTGGAGGGGTTCCATTAATAAGATTCATAACTTCGTTTAACACTGGGTCAGATATTTCACCGATAACTCCTAGGTTTAAAATGTCTTCTTGGTTGCAAATACGCATTTCTGGAGTAAGTCCATCGACATATGTTTCGTTGTTGTTATTTAAATATTCAAGAACAATTGGCTGCACGGCAACAGTGTGGTTTGTGCTTGCTCCAATGAAATCATAGTCAATAGTGTTGTAGAGTGTTAGTAGTCCTTTATTGTTTCCGTCTGTATCTCTACTGTTAATAAGATGTACATTGATATAGCTTCGTAAGCTATTAATCAGTAACTCAATACTTGAAGAGCTTCCGTTTAGTATAATGTAGACATCTGTTAATTCTAAGCTATTTGTAGTTGTACTGGTGTTAATTACATTTGAAAATTTTGTAATTAATGAGTCGGGCTGGTTGGTTTCAAACCAAGTTTGTGCTTTGGCATTCCAACGTTCTTTTAAGAACGTTTGATTGTTAAATTGGCCTGTGATCATGCTGGCAATTTGATTGATGTTTGCTACTGAGCTACCACCGCCAATGTTGTATCTTAGGTCTAAAATTAATTGATTAACTCCTTGGTTTTTAAGCTGTAAAAACGAGTCATTTAAATTTGTGATATAGGTGTTAGAAAAGTCGTTATTATATAACAAATACCCAATATTGTTTGCTCCGTTAGCTATGTTTTTGGTTAGTGAAACAGGTGGGTGTGTATATCCTAATTTGGATAGGTTAACTTTTCTTGGGACTTTAATTGTGTTGACTATAATCGAATCTTCTTCAACTGTTACGCCATCAAAAATTGCCATATTTAATGTGTAGTCATTATTAGTGTCTAATAATGTTCTGTAGTTGTCTCTTGTTAGCTGGGTGTTATCAACACCATAAAAATAATCACCTCTTATAATGCTTTTAGTATCAGCATCTGAATTAGGTAATATATATTGTACATATCCTAATACTTTTGTTGTGCTACCTGGTTCAGCTATAATTCCATACTCAACTCCATTTGTAAAAGAGGTTCTAATGTTTTGAATACCTAAGGTGTTAAAATCATTAAGTAAAACAGAAGTATTATCAGTATTTGGTCTATCGTGTAAAAGTGTAGTAAATAAATCACCTGGAGTGGCGAATGTTTTGAGGTATGTATTAAGCTGTTGTTGATTATTAAAACGTCTATCTGATAAATCCGGAATTTGATCTTGATATAGATAATAAGCATTCATTGCTTTCCATACAAAATCGTTAATCTCGACATCAGCAGGAATCTCGTCTTCTTTTGTACAGTTATAAAGTGAAAAAACGATTAATAAAAATAAAAGTATTTTAGCCAAGCTTTTCATTGCTGCGATTGTTGTTAGGGGTGTGTTAAAGTAACGCAATTTAAATAAATATAGTACATTTTTAAATATTGATGTAACAAAATTTATTAGTGGTCGTCGTAAAGGTGTAGAAGCAATTATAAGAAATGTTTTTTACAACTATAATTAACTAGAATCAATGAACCAATCAGACTTTTTAAAATCTGTATTACCTTTTAAAGACAAAGTCTTTCGTTTAGCTAAGAGACTACTTGTTTCTACTGAAGAAGCTGAAGATGCAACGCAAGAATTGTATTTTAAGTTATGGCGAAATAAAGAGAAGTTAGCGAACTATAAAAATGTTGAGGCATTTGCAATGACAATGACTAAAAATTATTGTTTTGATAGATTAAAATCTAAGCAGGCGTCAAATTTAACATTGGTTCATAGTAATTATAAAGAAAAAGAAACCGCTCTAGAAACAAAAATAGAGCAAAGAGATAGTGTTAGCCAAGTACATGAGCTTATTGATAAGTTACCTGAGCAGCAGAAGTTAGTAATCCAATTAAGAGACATTGAACAATACGATTTTGAAGAGATCGGTAAGATGTTAGATTTAAAACCGACAGCAGTAAGAGTAGCCTTATCAAGAGCCAGAAAAACAATAAGACAAGAACTAGTAAAACAACACAATTATGGAATTATCTAAGATAGAACAGTTGTTAGAGAAATATCTAAACGCCGAAACAAGCTTACAAGAAGAAGCAACATTAAAAAACTATTTTTCAACAGGTAATGTTGCGCCTCATTTGCAAGAATACGAATCGATGTTTGGTTATTTCGCCATAAGCAAAGCAGAAACTTCTGCCAAACCAATCCAATTAAACACTAAAAAGAAGAATTGGAAATGGTTGTCAGTAGCAGCCTCAGTTGCTTTATTAGTAAGTGTGTATGTTGGCGGTGGATTTGGATCTGGAGGAGGACCTTCGGAAGATGAAATAGCAAAAGCACAGTATGCAGAAGTAATGAGTACCTTAAAATTATTGTCTACCACCCTTAATAAAGGAAACGAAGCAATGGGAAACTTGTATGCGTACGAAAACACTGTTAACAAAATATTAAAAACCAAGTAAATAACAAGAATAGTAAACCAAGTAAACAAGAAATCATGAAAAAAATAATCGTATTAATAGCCCTAGTAATAGCTCCAGCAGTAAGTTTTGGACAGTCAATATTTGACAAATTAGAAAACATGGAAGAGGTATCTTCTTTTATCATTAACAAAGACGCTTTCCAGTTATTGCAAAAATTCAACCCAGATATGGGTGGAGATACTGATGCAGTAGAAGTTTTCAAAATGGTGCAAAACCTAAAAGAATTAAAAGTTTTTAAAACGAATAATACTGAAGTTGCAAAAACAATGGAAACATTAGTTGCTTCTGCAATTAAGAAATCAAAATTAACTGAGTTAATGAGGTTTAAAGAAAAAGGGTCAAAAGCAAAAATTTATGTAAAGATAGGAGGTAATAGTGATACTGTTAGTGAGGTGTTGATGTTTGTAAGTGGTGCTAGTAAAATGACCCAAGGACACGCAGAATCTGTGATTGTCTCTTTAACAGGGGTTATCGATATTAATAAGTTATCTAAATTAGCAGATACCTTTACAAATGAAGGTAAAAAGAAGTCTGGTAAGTAATAAGTCGATTTTTAAATAAAAAATAGTCACGTAAAACAAACTCAATGAAAAAAATAACCACATTAATAGTCGCTTTCGTAGTAGCCTTCTCATTTACATCTTGTACTGAAGACTCTTTACAAAGTTACTTAGTTCAAAGCCAGGAAAAATCAGGATTTATAACTTTTGATGTACCTGCAAGTATATTGCAAATTAAATCAGATGATGTGTCTGAAGAGACAAAGGCAACCTTAAAAACCTTGAAAAAAATAAATATTGTTGCCCTTCCTTCTAGTGCAGATAACTCTGTTGCTGTAGAAGCAGAAAAAGCACAATTGGATAAAATATTTAAAGGTGCGACTTATAAAAGCTTAATGCGCTTTAACCATGAAGATATTAAAATTCAATTGTATTACACAGGTAATGGTGATGAAATAGACGAAGTTATTGCGTATGCTTATGCTGCTAGTAAAGGAGTTGGTGTTGCAAGAATACTTGGAGATAATATGAATCCTTCCGATATCATGAAAATGATGAACGAGGTGAAGTTTAACTCTAAAGGGGTAGATTTCAATCAGTTAAGTGCTCTTTTTTAGGTAAATTAGCAATTAAGAATAAATTTAAAGCTCAAATTCTGTATAGAATTTGAGCTTTTTCTTTTTAACGAGCCATTAACAGCTATGCATCATAATTTTCTTACTTTTGAATTCTTAAGTTGATTTTATTATGATGGGGCTACGTAAACGTATTTTTTTTATTAGTGTATTATTTATTTCTATAGCCGCTGCGCAAACAACAGATCCGTTAAGAACTTATAGGAAAGAAAAAGATAAGACTACCGTTTTGGAGCATACAAAATTAAAGGTGTCATTTAATTTTAAAGAAAAGCAGCTAAATGGCGAAGCGTGGCTTACCTTGAGACCATATTTCTACAGTACCAAGAAAGTTGTTTTAGATGCGAAGGCAATGGTGATTCATAATGTGCAACTTCGTAATAATGAGCTTCCCTATAATTATGATGGTTTAAAATTAATCATAGAGTTGCCGAAATCATACAAAAAAGAAGAAACCTATACTGTCTATATAAAGTATACTGCTAGGCCAGAAAAAGTTAGGCAAAAAGGAAGCTCTGCTATTACGCAAGCAAAAGGATTGTATTTTGTAAATGCAGATGGTTTGGATAAGAGTAAGATGACCCAGGTATGGACACAGGGAGAAACGGAAGCGAGTAGTTGTTGGTTCCCAACAATAGATAGTCCAAATCAAAAAACGTCTCAAGAAATTTACATGACGGTTCCTAGTAAGTTTAAAACACTTTCAAACGGAAAGCTTGAAAGTCAAACCAATAATGCCAACGGAACCCGAACTGATTACTGGAACTTTAAGAAAAAGCACGCGCCCTATTTATTTTTTATGGGGGTTGGCGATTTTGAAATTGTTAAGGATGTGTATAAGAATATTCCCATTGAATATTATGTAGAAAAGAAATATGCGGCCTATGCAAAAGATATTTTCGGGTTAACGCCAGAAATGATGGCTTTCTTTTCAGAAAAGTTGGGCGTTGCGTATCCTTGGAATAAATACAGTCAGTTTGTGGGTAGAGATTATGTAAGTGGAGCTATGGAGAACACTACAGCTGTTATTCATGGAGAGCAAGCGTATCAAATGCCAGGTCAGTTGATTGATGAAAATGTTCAAGAAGATACCATTGCACATGAGTTATTTCATCATTGGTTTGGGAATTTAGTTACTGCCGAAAGTTGGAGTAACTTAACGCTCAATGAGTCTTTTGCTAATTATAGCGAATATTTGTGGAGGGAATTTAAATATGGTAAGGATAATGCTGATGCGCATTTATTGAAAAACTCCGAAATATATAAGCAAGGAGAAAATTCTGATAGCGATTTAGTACGTTATTATTATGAAGATAAAGAAGATCTGTTTGATGCTGTGAGTTACAATAAGGGTGGAGCAATTGTTCATATGCTTAGAAATTATGTTGGTGATGCTGCGTTTTTTGAGGCATTAAAGCTCTATTTAACAGAGCATAAATATAAGGCTGCAGAAGTACATCAATTGCGCTTAGCATTTGAGAAGGTAACTGGTAAAGATTTGAATTGGTTTTTTAATCAATGGTATTTTGGAAAAGGGCACCCTGCTGTTCAAATTAGTTATGACTATAATACCTTAGAGAAAAAAGTAACAGTAAATGTTTTTCAAAGAGGTGATTTCTTTCATTTTCCTTTGACAATTGACATTGTTGAGGATGGGAAAACGAGTCGTAAAAATGTATTTATTGACAGCATTGATAACTCCTTTGTTTTTTCATATAATACCGAGCCAGAAGTTATCCTTATTAACGCCAACGGTGTTTTGTTGGCAGATTTTGATGAAACAAAAACAATGCAGCAATATATTAGTCAGTTAAAATATGCTGCTACTTATGGTTTGAAAAAACAGGCGATAGAAGCGTTGTCTACGCAACAAGATGATAAAAAGGCATTCAATGCAATTGCAAATGCTATGAGTGATTCATTTTATAAAGTAAGAAAATTAGCAATTGAAAATATCAATCTCGGAAATAAATTTTCAAAAAGAGCGGTAATAGATAAAATTAAAAAAATCGCATTAAATGATTCTAAAACGCTAGTTAGAGCTGCAGCAATAGAGGTGTTGGGGAAATTAATAGATCCACAATATTTACCAATATTCCATGAATCGTTAAAAAGTAACTCTTTTAGTGTGTTGGGTAATACCTTGGTTGCTATCTATTATGTTGATAAGAATGCTGCTATAAAATTATCAAAAGAGCTGCCTAATGAAGTACGTAGAATTATTGCAACCCCTTTAACAAGGATTTTCATTGAGGCCAACGACGATTCGGAGTTAGAATTTATAGCAAAGAATGTGTTGTCGGGCATGTTTTTAACAAATGATAATAGAACCAAGAACTTATATAATCTTGCTTTTGAAAAGATTGCAAAGAGCAATAACACCAATGCTATTCAAAATGTGGTAACAGACTTGGTTGCTAAAGGCAAGCAGTATAAGCAGTTTAATTTTGATAAAACTGCTGTAAATTTACTTGCTAGAATGGTGGAGTTGCAAAAAACAAACCAAGTTGCAAATAGAAGCAAGCACATTGCTATTATTAGAATAGGAATGACACAGTTGGTTAACTAATGCCAATTGTTAGGTGTTTGGGCTTACTTTATATATTCCTCGAAAGTACCATCTGAATAGAATACCACGATTCGTTGAATCTTTTTACCGCTAGAATTTGAAAGACTAGTCTGTTCAGCATTTATTAATGATGGAGTAGGGGCGGTGTGTTTTACTTCTGCTGCTTTCGGAAAATTTCCTTTTCCATTTAACAACCAGTATATGTCAACGTCTTTAAAAGTGCTCGTTACTTTTAGTATGAAATCTAAGCTAGGTTTATTTCTTCCAGATAAAATATGTGAAATACTAGATCTTTGCACGGCAATTTTATCTGCAAACAAAGAAGCGGTTAACTGGTGAAATGTCATTACTTTTTTTAACCTGTCTGTGAATTCTGTTGTGTTTACCATTGTAAATTATCTAATGTGTTACAAATGTAAACTATTGTAATTTCTTATGAAATGTTTTCTTTTGTAAATTTTCTAAAGCACAGTTGTATTTAAATTAAAGCTTTAGATAAAGCATGTAACTGTTTGTGTTTAAGTTATTTGCGTTATCTATATAGAGAAACTTTATGCTTCTTTATTGAGGTGCGTAGCGGATCTGGTTTTTAATGTTGCTACTTAAAAAACTGGTCACAAAAGTAATTTGAATCCTCGGTTATATTTGTTACAATTGTAATTTACAACCGTTTTACTTTTGTAAAAAATATGTAGTGGGCTCATAATTGAATTTGTATTTTTGCTGTACAAACATCAGCATGGAAGTCCTTAATAAGAAAGTTTTAAATACAGCATATAGTTCTCAAAAAGAAAAAGCTCTTTTCGGAAAGTGGATTCATTATGCACATATTTCTGCGTTGCTAGAAAATTTATCTGATAGTTTAACTGTTACTTGTATCGGTAGTTCGGAGAATGCTATTCCTATACATAGTGTAAAATTTGGTACCGGTTCTAAAAGGATATTGATTTGGACGCAGATGCATGGAAATGAAAGTACAGGGACAAAAGCCTTGTTTGACTTTTTTAACTGTATTGGTCATTCGAACGATGCTATTTTCAAGACCATTCTAAATGAATGTACGATATTGTGTATTCCGATGTTGAATCCAGATGGATCCTTAAACTATACTAGAGTTAATCAAAATAATATTGACTTAAATAGAGATGCTGTTGATAGAAGCGCAAAAGAGAGTAGGTTATTACGAAGTGTTTTAGAAGAATTCAATCCATTGTTTTGCTTTAATATGCATGATCAAAGAACTATTTTTGGTGTTGAAGGAACTGAGAACCCAGCAACAATATCATTTTTAGCGCCATCAGAAGAAGTTTCAAGAAAGGTTACTAAAGGAAGGATAGAGACGATGAATGTGATCGTTGCAATGAATGCATTGCTTCAAAAGATGATTCCTGGTCACATTGGGCGGTATACAGATGAGTTTTACCCAACAGCAACTGGAGATAATTTTCAAAAATTGGGATACAATACTGTTTTAATCGAAGCAGGGCATTATCCAGATGATTATGAAAGAGAGGAAGCGCGAAAGTTTAACTTCTTCGCGTTGGTTCAAGGGGTGTATCATATAGCTGTTACGTCAAATTTTACAGATTATAAGGCGTATTTTTCAATCCCGAACAATCAAAAGAATTTTTTTGACGTGATAACAGCACATCAAGATACTAATGAAGCTAAGGGGTATATCTATGTAGATCGTGTTGTTGATGGTGAATTTATTAGTACCTTGCGACTTGAAAAAGAAGGCGATTTATCCTCATATATTGCACATTCAACTACTTCTGTAAAAAAATAAACATTTTTTAATGTTTTGCTTCTTATTTTAAATATAATTCATATTTTTGCTTCATTGTTTGAAAATTATATAAAATAATGAAGAAATTTGTATTAGATGAAATAGATCACCAAATCTTAGATGTGTTGATCGAAAATGCAAGAACTCCTTTTACTGATATTGCAAAAAAGCTCCTAGTATCTGCAGGTACAATTCATGTTCGTGTAAAGAAAATGGAAGATGAAAGAATTATTCAAGGATCTACGTTGACATTAAACTACGAAAAAATGGGGTATTCTTTTATAGCTCATGTTGGAATATTTCTTGAGAAAACGTCCATGACACAAAGTGTTATAATGGAGTTGAGAAAAATCCCAAACGTTACTGTAGCCTATGTTACTGCTGGTAAGTATAATATTTTCTGCAAGGTAAGAGCAAGAGATACAAACAATGCGAAAGAGATTATTTATATGATTGATGATATAGATGGTGTTAGCAGAACTGAAACAATGATTTCTTTGGAAGAGAGTATCAATGATAAAAAAAGAATGATGCATGCTATTTTTAAAGAACTATAAAAATAGTAATTCATAAAAAAAACATATAAATCCTTATCAATTGATAAGGATTTTTTATTTTTAAAAAAAGTATAACAACGCATGAATCACATATCTAAGCTGCCAAATATTGGTACTACTATATTCACTATTATGAGTAATTTGGCCAAAGATCATAATGCCCTTAACTTATCTCAAGGGTTCCCCAACTTTAAGAGTGATCAAAAATTAATTGACTTGGTTGTAAAAGCAATGAACAGTGGCTACAATCAATATGCGCCAATGCTTGGAGCTTTGCCATTGCGTGAAGCAATTGCCAAGAAGTTTCAGAGCCAATATCAATCTACCTATAACCCAGTTGATGAAATTGTAATTACCTGTGGAGCAACCCAGGCTATTTACACCATTATTTCTGCTTTTATTCATGCAGACGACGAAGTAATTCTTTTTAAGCCGGCATATGATTGTTATGAACCTGCCATTGCGGTTAATGGAGGGAAATCTATAGCTATTCAATTAAATTATCCAACATATAAAGTAGATTGGCGCTTGGTTGAAAGCAGGATTACTAATAAAACAAAAATGATTATTATTAATACGCCTCAAAACCCTTGTGGAACGATCTTTTCTAAAGATGACATGTTGGAGCTAGAGCGAATTACAAATAACACCGATATAATAGTTTTAAGTGATGAAGTATATGAACACATGGTTTTTGATGGGTTAACGCATCAAAGTGCCTGCCTGTTTCCTGGATTGAAGCAACGAACATTTATTACTGCTTCATTTGGAAAAACATTTCACAATACAGGATGGAAGCTAGGGTATTGTTGTGGGCCAGAAACATTGATGAAAGAGTTTATTAAAGTACATCAGTACAACGTTTACTGTGTCAATCATCCAACACAAATAGCGATCGCCGAATATATGAATGACGCAACTACCTATACGAGTCTGCCTCATTTTTTTCAGCATAAAAGAGATTTGTTTTTGGACGCAATAAAAGATTCTAGGTTTACATTCACCCCTTCAAAAGCTACCTATTTTCAGGTCTTGTCGTATGCTGAGATCACCAATGAAAATGATGTTTCTTTTGCAAAAAGATTAACTACAGAAAGCGGGTTAGCAGCTATTCCCTTATCTGTTTTTAATGAAAATGACCTAGACGAGAAAGTATTGCGCTTTTGTTTTGCAAAAACGGATGATACCTTGTTGAAAGCAGCAAAAATTCTAAATACTATTTAAACAAATTTTAGTACATTGTTACGCCGTTAAAAAAAAACAGTACAATAGATGATTCAACACCTCGATTACACCAAACATAAATTATCAAAAGACAGCCTTATTAACTTATACAAATCGATGTTAAAGCCTCGCTTAATAGAGGAGAAAATGTTGATTTTATTACGCCAAGGGAAAATATCAAAATGGTTTTCTGGTATTGGGCAAGAGGCTATTTCTGTTGGTGTTACCGCAGCTTTATTAAAGGATGAATATATCTTACCAATGCATCGGAATTTAGGGGTGTTTACAACGAGAGAGGTTCCGTTGTATCGCTTGTTTTCTCAATGGCAAGGAAAAGCAAATGGGTTTACAAAAGGTAGAGATCGTAGTTTTCATTTTGGGACCCAAGAATTCAATATTGTTGGGATGATTTCTCACTTAGGGCCTCAATTAGGAATTGCTGATGGAATCGCATTGGCAAATAAAATAAAAAAGAACAATCAAGTTTGTGCGGTATTTACAGGTGAAGGTGGTACAAGTGAAGGTGATTTTCATGAAGCCTTGAATGTTGCTTCAGTTTGGGAATTACCTGTATTATTTTGTGTAGAAAACAATGGATATGGATTGTCTACACCAGCTTCAGAACAGTTTAATTGTGAGCATATTGCCGACAAAGGAATTGGTTACGGGATGGAAAGTCATGTTATTGATGGAAATAATGTGGTAGAAGTATATACAAAGGTTTCTGAACTGGCCGAAAGTATTCGTGAAAACCCAAGACCCATATTATTAGAATTCAAAACATTTAGAATGCGTGGTCATGAAGAAGCGAGTGGCACAAAATACGTACCGCAAGAGCTCCTTGACTTTTGGTCGGCAAAAGATCCCTTAGAGAACTTTCAAGCCTACTTAAAAGGACAGAACATGTTGACAGCGAAAGATGAAGCACAGTTTAAAGAAGACATTATACAAGAAATTAACGAACATTTACAACGTGCCTATGATGAAGATCCAATTGTTGCAGATCTAGAAACAGAACTCAATGATGTATATAAAAACGTAGAGCTAGCGGTGGTTTCTCCATCAACAAACACAAAGAATATTCGTTTGATAGACGCTATTTCTGATGGACTGAAACAATCTATGGAAAAGCATGGTGATTTAATTATAATGGGACAAGATGTTGCCGAATATGGCGGTGTTTTTAAAATAACGGATGGATTTGTAGCGCAGTTTGGAAAAGAACGCGTACGGAATACTCCCATTTGTGAATCGGCCATTGTTTCTACGGCATACGGCTTGGCCGTAAGTGGCATAAAATCGGTTATGGAAATGCAATTCGCCGATTTTGTTTCATCAGGATTTAACCCTATTGTAAATTTATTAGCAAAATCACATTATCGTTGGGGACAACCGGCTGATGTTGTGGTTAGAATGCCTTGTGGAGCGGGAGTTGGAGCAGGCCCTTTTCATAGTCAAACCAATGAAGCATGGTTTACAAAAACGCCTGGGTTAAAAGTAGTGTACCCCGCATTTCCGGCAGATGCAAAAGGTTTGTTAATTTCGGCGATCAATGATCCTAATCCAGTGCTGTTCTTTGAGCATAAAGCATTATACCGTTCTGTATATCAAGAAGTACCAGAAGAATATTACACATTGCCAATTGGTAAATCAGCTCGCTTAAAAGAAGGAAATGATATTACAATTATAAGTTATGGAGCAGGGGTACATTGGGCCTTAGAATGCTTGGAAAATAATCCCGCAATTTCAGCAGACTTAATAGACTTAAGAACGTTGCAACCATTAGACCTAGAAACCTTATATGCATCTGTTAGAAAAACAGGAAAAGCAATTGTATTACAAGAAGATTCGCTCTTTGGCGGTATTGCAAGTGAGTTGTCTGCTTTGATTACGGAAAACTGTTTTACTTCACTAGATGCACCTGTAAAGCGTGTTGGAAGTATAGAAACTCCAATTCCATTTCAAAAAGAATTAGAAAAGCAATATTTAGCGAAGAACCAATTTGAATCTGCGTTAGTTACTCTTTTAAAATTCTAAAAATATAAAAATGTCAGTTCGAGTGTTTTTTATAAAAACAGCGTATCGAGAACTAATAGTATAACTAAAGTTCTTATTCTCGGTACAAATTTCGCTCATTTCAATCGTGAAATTCACTCGAATTGACAGCATTTACAACAGGTTTATATGCCTTTAAAAAGAAACATGAAAAAAATAACAAACAGAGGACTGCATCGAGACATCGCATATTTTTATGTAGGATTATTAATTATGTTTTCATTTTCTGGAATCATTTTAAATCATAGACAAGATTGGTATCCAAAAGAATATGTAATAGACGCTAAAGAAGTGAATTTAACGCTACCAGAAGATGCTAAAAACATCAATAAAGACGTTGTTATTAATGCAACTAAAGAGCTTGCATTGACCTATGAAAATCACCGCATACGAAATGGCTCGTTGCGCGTATATTTTAAAGGAAAAGCAATTTTGGATGCAGATGTAAAAACAGGGAAGGGAATTCTTGAATTCAAAAAATTAATTCCTTTTGTAGGGCAATCTATTTTACTACATCAAACAACCAATAATTTTTGGATTTGGTATTCAGATATTTTCGGAGTTTCGATGTTGGTACTTGCGTTTACAGGCATGTTTATTTCTGGAGGAAAAAAATCTTTCAAAAAACGTGGCTGGAAATTAGCCTTGGCAGGCTTGTTATTTCCGGTGATATTTTTATTGTTGTTGGCTTAAACCTTCGCTGTTTTCTTTTTCGGGAAAATGCTTAGCAAAAGTAAACAGAGCAGCCCACAAACAAAGAACCCAATAAACAATGGTAACGCAGTTTCCGTAACATAACTACCTATAAAAGTTGCAATTGGAACGGCCATTATTGTTGATACAAACCCATTGATTGCGGCACCTACACCTGCAATGTGTCCAACTGGCTGCATGGCCAACGCTCTTAGGTTTCCAAATAGAAATCCCAACGCAAAAAATTCCAATCCACAGAAGGTAAGAAATACGCCAATGCTTGGATTAACGCTACTATTAAAATATAACAAAGCGTAGGCAAGTGGTATTAATGTAAAAACAACGGTAAATATTGATACGAGTTTATACATCCCAAATCGCATTACAAAAGTTCCGTTTAAAAAAGTAGCAAATCCAACCGCAATTGCCAAGCCTGCAAAAATGTAAGGAAATTCTTCTGTAAGCCCATATTGTTCTTGAAAAATATGCTGTGATGCAGATAAATACACCATAAATGACCCTGTTACAAATCCAGATATTAAAGTAAATACAACGGCTTGTTTATGTTTCACAAACTCTTTAGCACCTGCAATAAAAGAACTCAGTTTAAATGTTGTTCGGTTTTCTTTTGGTAAGGTTTCTGGTTGGCGTTTCCACAACCAAATCATAATTAAAACCCCTATAATCAATTGACTGTTAAAAATAGCTTTCCAGCCATATGCATCTAAAATAAGTTTTCCGATGGCAGGTGCAATTACAGGAACCAAAATAAAAATCACCACAATAAAAGACATGATTTTCGCCATATAATCACCACTAAAACTGTCTCGAACCATGGCAATACTAATAGTTCTTGGTGCAGAAAGACCAATTCCTTGTAGTATTCTTCCTAACACCATGGTTTCAATATTGGTTGCAGAAATACAAATGAAACTCGCAATTACAAATACTGTAAACCCCATATAAATAACTGGCTTCCTCCCCAAGCTATCAGAAATAGGTCCGAATATTAATTGCCCAAAACCCAAACCAAGAAAAATCATAGTAACTAACAACTGATTGTCGGTAGGGTCTTGTATTCCAATAGAAACCCCAATATGTTCAAGCGCTGGTAATAAGGCATCAATAGACAAAGCGACGATTGACATTAAAGAAGCCATTAAGGCAATAAATTCTAATCTGGAGGTGTTTTTTGTAGGCATGAAGCAAATGTACTCTTAAGATTCTGTATTTAGGTTGATTAAAAATAGAATATGTCTATGAAGAAATTAAAAAATGATATCGGTAGTATTGACATCTATTTGTTAGATCAAATTTTGATAGGAAGGTAACATTTAAAAGATGCAAATTCGGGTGCTGCTTGTGGAAAAGGAAGTCTATAAATGGAGATACAACAACTCCTTTTCTGTATATGTGAAAGAAGTGGATGAAAATACCGTGCATTGTTCTTTGGCGAACTGCAACCTGGAAAATCTAGGAACAGCGCTGATATTTCTATTGACTTTAAAGGGAAACCTACTTCCTATTGGAGCTCGTATAATACTCAGAAAAAGAAGTATAAATTGTACATAGCTTTTAAAGAAAAAAAGAAGGTTTTAAGATATGTATTGTGCTATTTGTTAATAGAACAACCATTATTAATGTATTATCAAGTCATGGATCTGCTATGAATTATAGTAGAGTGGTTGCTAAATAGTACCTTTTATTTTCGGGTGAATTAAGCAACGTTTCTATTGGTAGATTGAAATATTTTATCGGCTGAATCCGTAATGAACCCATTGAATTGTTTATTGTTGATGGTAAATCGTTCGGCAAATTCAACATAACAAGATGGAATTCGAACGGGGTCTTTTACATCATTAAACTTCACTAAAATACTATCCGCTATGGTACTGGCTTGTTTAAGTCCTAAGTTTTTATGTCCCTTAATAACTCCGCCGCTATTATTTAAATGGATTCCTGAGGTTTTTAATTTTCTACATACATCTTCGATAGAATATTTTTCTAATTGATTTACGTTGATGGTAAAATGATTTACACGATGTCCGTGTATATATAGCCAAGCAGCATAAGCCGATTCGCGCTCAAGTTCTTTATATACTTTATAGTTCACATTCCAACAACGACCTTTCGTGAGAATGTCTTCTTCATTTTTACAGGTGTCAAACGCTTTTAAAAGGGTGTTCTTTAGAAAAATGGAGCATTGATCTAGTAAGAGTTCGCTAATAAATATTTTTGGAGCGTTGGGTTTTTCTAAATAAACGGCTTTGAGTTTCTTTTTTATGAAAAGGTATTCTTGTGCAACAGTGTATCCTTTACTTAGAAATTTTTTACTGAGTTCTTCAATACCAAAATCCCCAGCAATCCTTTTTGTAATTCCTAATTGATCTGTACAAAGTGTTCTAAAAGCAATGTGGTCGCAAAAGGAGTTGTAATTTTCTAGCTGTAAGGTGTTTTTTACTTTTTTAACGGTCGGTGTACTATGAAGATAGTTTCTCCATAATTTTTGAATAATGGCTTCCATGTATCGAGTTTTATATTGATCTATATAATATGTCGTTCTCGTCAAGTTCTTTGTCAGATAAATAAAAAACCCCCATGTGCTTTCTAAACGCTTTGTCTAATAACTTTAATACGGTCATTTTTTTTTGAAAAGTCATGTTGGAATCTGTTATTTCAATAATCAATTTTTTTGCAAGTTCTGTATCTAATTCTTTCATAATCTATTTGTTATTTGATATAATGTTTTAATTTATGTTAGCAAAAGTGAAAATTATTTTAAAAGCAGGGTCTGTTTTTTAGTCGATGTTAATTATTCCGTAGACCAACGAACAACATCTATAGATAAAAGTAATAGAGAAGAGGGTGACTAATATATTACGGTATAACTCAATTTATAATCTCTTGTGGGTATATAAATTCTAATTGATTGTTTTAACTTTGCAACTCTATATATTCAACATGAAAAAAGAGATTTTTAACTATACATTTATTATTATTGGTTGTGCCTTTATGGCCTTTGGAGTGGTTGGACTGTTAAGCCCAAATAGCATTGCCATGGGAGGTACAGGTGGTTTAGCTATTATCTTTAACAGTTTATTTAAGCTTTCTCTTGGTGTTTTATTTGCAATGATTAACATTCCGTTGTTATTAGTAAGTATCAAATATTTAGGAAAATATTTTGCGTTGAAAAGTACGATTGCCATTTTATTGACGAGTTTATTTATAGATGTATTATCTGAATTTGTAGGATTGACTGCTTTAAGTAACGAGCCGTTATTGGCTACATTATATGGAGGAATTGCTGTAGGTACCGGAATTGGATTTATCTTTAAAGGAGGTGGTTCGGCTGGTGGTGGAACCATAATCGCAAGGATTGTAACGACAAAAACATCGTTAAAAACGGGGACGGTAATTTTAATGTTAGATACCGTGGTTGTGATTACTTGTGGTATTGTGTTTAACAGTATAGAATTAGCATTGTGGAGTATGATTAGTATTTTTACGACCACAAAAATGATTGACATGATCTTAACAGGGCGACCTAATGAGCGTGTTGTGCACATTTCTTCGTGTAAAAGCTTGGATGCTTTGGGACTCTTGATCAATGAAAAAATTGGTGTAATTGGAACCCTTGTAAAAGGAGATAACCTAAGCCTCACCGAAAAAAAGGACATGATTTTTGTCACCGTACCAGCCAATAGATTGAATGCTTTAAAGCAATTAATTTATGCCGAAGACCCTACGGCTAAAATGATTGTGATGGACGCTTCTGAGCTTCTAGGGAGCAAGTTTCTTAAATAAGAACCAAGTTATTTATCGAGGTGTTTTGTGCAATCGTAGCAGTTTACATGCAGATCATCTAAAATTACGTTCATAAATAACGGGATGCTATATTTTAAAGGTATCATTTAAACCTAGGATTATGAAAAACAAACCTGTTAAAATTAAAGTAGTACGAAAAGTGGCGAATGTATACGTATTACGGTTTCCCAAATTAGACATTTCATTGACAGTAAATGAATATTTCTACCAAAAAATGCGACGCCATCCTGATGAGTATGAGTTTATTCAATCGCAAGTAGCCTAATACATGTGTTTCTTACTTTGATCTCTTAGATGTTATATCATTGATGTGATGTAGTACTTCTTCTGGGAACGGGAAGATGATGGGCTACTTCTACTTTTCAATTGCACTGTTTAAGACAAGAATTCCGTAATTTTAAGTTTGTACATTTTTCCAATCGGAACAATGTTTTTTCCAATATGAATTCT
>Ga0209395_1003388_pt1 | contig 19757 bp, 20 predicted proteins | sample GOMGulsemesocosm_3_FD_184635 | JGI IMG/M metagenome (GOLD analysis project Ga0209395, IMG submission 184635) | Methane-oxidizing microbial communities from mesocosms in the Gulf of Mexico - GOM9D Gulf of Mexico (SPAdes) (version 2) | ecosystem: Environmental > Aquatic > Marine > Cold seeps... | reverse complement strand
GCCGTAGCCGGTGCGCATCTTGTACTCGATGGGATTGACACTGCTGGCCTTGAGTCGCACCAGCACTTCATCGGCTTTGATGGTGGGTTTGGCGATTTCTTTGGCCTGCAGTACATCCTCTGCGGCCCCGTAACGGTTGATGACCATGGCAAGCATCGGCTCACTCCGATTGACAGACTTAAATGTAGTTGACGGTATAATCATATATGAATATCATTCAGTTGTTAAGGGTTAAACCCGACTTTGTCCCTTTCCATTGAAAGAATAAGACACCTGCAGCATCGAAAAATAAACAGCGCGTTAATTTAGGAAGGCATTGAATTAAGCCCGCCAGTAGGCAGCGTTGCGCAAGGCCGTGTTTACTCGCCACGTTTACCCGCCGAGTCGAGTCGTTGTGATGTGAAGTTAACCCCTGCGAGAGAGCGAGAGTATTTTCAACTGGATGAATGAGGACAAAAACGTATTCGTCCACTGATGCATGGCCTCGTTTTAACCCTGGAGCATCACTCGTTATGCGGACAAATTTATGACGACTGGGGAGTTAAGAGCGAGAAGTTACGACTAGCAAATTACAGCTAAAAAATAACGACGGAATAGAACATTGCTTATCTGATCAACATCAGTGAATAACCGGAAGAAATATCATGACTCAAATAAAGTTAACCTACTTTAATCACAGCAACGGTCGCGGAGAGGTTGCTCGGCTAGCCATGGCCGTGTCCGAACTCCCATTCGACGACCAGCGTATTGCCATGGCGGATTGGCCAGCCCTTAAGGCTGAGACGCCATTTCGTGCCATTCCCGTGTTGGAAGTCGATGGCGGTGTTATTTCACAATCCAACGCGATCAATCGACTGGTTGGCAGGCTCACCCAGCTCTACCCGACCGACCCATGGCAGGCGGCGCTGTGTGATGAAGTCATGGACGCCGTTGAAGATATTCTCAGCAAAATAGTGGCGACTTTTTTTATCCCTGGCGAAGAAGAAAAGAAAAAGGCCAGAGAGTCTTTGGTTCATGGTCTCATTCCTGTGTATCTAACGCGTTGGCAAGCCTACCTTGAGCAGCGGGGCGGTGAATACTTTGCCGACAATCGGCTCACGGTAGCGGATTTGAAGGTGTTTGTTTTTCTGCGCTCACTGAGGTCGGGCGGCATTGAACACATTCCCGCGAACCTAGTCGACAAGGCCCCGCTGCTGGCGCAACAGTTAGAGCACCTAAGCCGACACCCCAAAATTATGGCCTGCTATGGCGGCTAATAATGAATACTGCGATGATGCCCTAGACGCTCTGCTACAGTTATTGAGCAGCGAAAGGAGTGGCGTTATAACGGGCGCGGCTGTACCGATCGTAGGAGGTTACCTGCTCAAAGGCCACTAGACCATACACCGAGTATCAGCAGCATTGTGACGGCGGAGGTGATGTTTGAAACGATTCTCTGGTTTTCTTGCGCCTTTAAGGTGTCGGCGTCCTGTCCATTCTTGTCGAAAATCGGCCCTCGCGCTGCTCTGGGTGATGGCGGCTCACGCACCTCAAGCGACTCACGCAGAGGACTTGGTGTCTGTCGGAGATACCCTGCCACCCTGGTTTTACCAAGAGCAATCGAGTCACAAGGGCATAGTGCATGATATTTTTGATGAGCTGGTGAACCGTATGGGCCATCAACTCAGCATTAAGGTCGTGCCGTTTCGGCGTATATACGCGGAACTGTTGAGTGGCCGTGCCCACCTCTCGGTGATGTTGGTATCGGAAGGTGAAAGCCAATACCCGCCAGAACTGTTGCTGGGTAAGGAGGCTTTGTTCAGCTATCGGGTTGTGGGTGTTGCGTTAAAATCTCGGCAATTAAAGATAGAAACACTCGAGCAGTTGAAACAGTTACGCCTGGGGCATATCCGTTTACTGCCCGAGATTACCGACAAGATATCCTCAGGCTCCGAGTCTACGGCCTATGGCAATGACAGCATGATGCTCAAGAGCTTGGTCAGTCGACGCATCGATATTGCGGTGGCATCAGAGCCGACCTTGTTTGAGGTATCCAAACGTTTGGGCATCACCGATGATCTGCAAGTGATTTATACCCTGGGCATAGATCGTTTTTATTTGGTTTGGTCGCGTCCCGCCCTGGGTGAAAACGCCGAGTCTTTCGCCCTGGAGGCGGATCAGGTATTGCAAGCCATGAAACGCCAGGGGCGGCTAACCGAGATTATTGCACGCTATTCCAAGCTGGATTTCTTTGGCGAGTTTGGTGAGGTCACCCCCTAGTCGCACTTAGCTGAAAAATACGAATGCCTTTTTGTCAGCTTTAGCACAGAGCCACTATGGGGCTGCAAGGTTTTTTCCGTAAAACACTGCTCTAATGTCTCTTTAATATCCAGGTGTTCTGCCTTGGTGTTGTGCACTCTTGTAGGGTGAAGCGCTAATAAGATAATCGTTCAAGTATCATTAAGCTTTAATGCGGGAAGGTTTCTATGGCGGATATAGTTTTATAAAAATAATCGTGGGGTAATATCCATCGGCCAGTTATGAAACGTGTCTCATTCGACCTTGCTCCATACCTGCCGTCGGGTTGCTGCTGCCATTTTATCGATTATACTAAAACTCGCCATTTACTGAACGAGTTGATGATGAAATCGGTCTGCCGATTAATAGCTAATCTGGTCTTATCTGTGTCGGTGATAACATCACAGTTCTCGTCTGCGCAACCCCCTGATTCTGTTCGTTATCTAGATAGCGATAAAATTTGGCCTTTTTCTTTTGAGCAGCAAGGGGAGATTAAGGGGATTCAACCGGAGGTGATTCGTTTGCTGTTTCAGCCGTTCAATATTCAGGTGAGTGAACGTCTGGTACCGGATGCGCGTTTACTGTTTGAGGTTCAGAATAATAACGCCGACGTAACTATAGTGTTTACCTATGGCGGCCTGGGTGTTGATGATTACCCGGATTTCATCCAGGTCTGTGAGGTGCCTTTATTGGATCTTTCGGTGGATGCATTGTGGTTAGAAGGCACTCAGGTAGGAGCTCGAGAGGTTGAGGATTTGGCCGAGTACCGAATTGGGATGTTGAATCCAGCACCTGAATTGCGTGAAAAGGCCGTGATTAATTTTCCTTCACTGCATACTTTTAATTCAGTTGAGGCACTGATTAAATCTCTGGCTGCGGGTCGTTTGGATGTGGTATTAATGAATACGCGACACGCACAAGCCCTTGCAGACCGATTGAACATTAAGCCACGTATTAAGAGGGGGCTGATGCTAGGGCATGTTAAGTTACATCTGGCGATCGCGAGGAGCTGGGCTTCACCGGAGTTCCGTGCTCGTTTGTGCGAGCGAGTCAAAAAGTTGCAGCGTCAGGAAAAATTTAGGGGAATTATGCAATCACATTTTCCTTCGGGATGATGAGGGGGGTAGAAACCCCTTAATTTTACCTGTACTAGTGACTTCGACACCACTGTCGATTTTCTCTCGATCCTTTAAGCGTTGATCTATCTAGCCAGGTCTTTGGCCCGTAGCGATCGCATTTTTTCCCAATAATCCCCGCCAGAGAAAATCACAGACCAGTGCTGAGCTACTTGTTAAGGTCGTTATACAGCGGCTTTGTGACTGTCTGCCGACCACCTTGATTATTTTTTTGTTGCACCGGTTTATCCGCCGTATCGCCTTAATGATACTATTTCATATAAACAACGAAATGAAATTTCAATCCTTTGGGTTGGAGTAAGTAATAAGAGGGAATCACGAACCACGAGTATAAACCTTCCCTGCAAAGCACTGCTCTAATGTCTCTTGAATATCCGGATGCGTCGCTTTGGTGTCTTTGATCAGTCTTAAAGACTTGTCAATAGAGTGATGGCCGTGGTCCAGGATGGCGGTCCGGTAGCTGTCTCGTGCCTGTAACCTCTGCCAGTATTGATCCAGGTTTGGGTATTGATGGTCTTTTAAATAGTATTCCAGCCAGTCCGCTTCCCTCAGTCGCTCGAAGACCGTCATCCAACTGACATCGGCCAGGGTAAACTGCTCCCCCATGATCCAGGGGCTATTGCTATTGAGCTGTTGTTCGAGATCCCTCAGATGTTGATGCATATGGTCTCGACCCGCGGCCATCATTTTTAGCAGCGGTGTTATTTTTACAAATCCCCGCAGGCCGGAAATTTTAAGCAGGGAAAATAACAGGGCGCGAATCTTTAAGCGGTGGAACAGCAGCCCCACCAGTGGATAGCGCAGGGGAATAAAACTCATGCCCGCGGCAAACAGTGGCAGGCTCAGCATGGCCGCGCAGTAACCGGCGCTGATCTTGATGCCTTCGTTGGCATCCTCGCCTATGACCGAGGCCTTATCCACCCAGTACTGCATGGCCTTTTGCGCATCCAGCTCTTCAGGCACCAACAGTTGCGGGTTGTTTGAATTACTGGCGGCGTAGGTGAGTATGTCGTGTGACTCGTACACAGGGTGGCCATTGTGGATCAACACCGGCAGGATGGCGGCGGGGTTCACCTTGAGGAAGTGGCGGCTCAGGGTTTCATAGTGACCGGTTTCAATCAGGTGAATGTGATGGTCCTTGTAGTGAATACCCAGTTCATCCAGACACACACGCACCTTTTTTGAACAGAGGGAGAGGGCGTTGTGATAGAGCTCAAATTCTTGCTCATGGGGCAGGTTGATGTCCTTGTGGATGCCCCCTTGCATAGCGCGGGTTTGACGGTGCTTTTTTTCCCATAGAAACCAGAGCACAAAAAAACAAATCGCGGTGAACAATAGCCAATAGATCATGGTTGTTTCCTTAGAGCGTGAAAGTGTTGCGTTTATTACTGCAGCTTGGTCTGAGAATTTTTATGCGCCTTATTCTTCCACATTCGAGACATCACTTGATCGCGGAGAAAAACCTGATGATAGATCGCAGCCATCACATGCAGTGCAATAAGCGCGATCATCAGCTGCGTGGCGGCCTCATGGAATTGGCGAACAAACTGGAACAAAGTTTCATCCTGGTTGCCCAGTGTAAAGTCGTAAACAGCAAAGGCCGGCAGAGGATCGGTGGCGTGCATCGCGGTGATCAGGCCGCTGACAAATAGCGAGGCCATTAAAATATAGATGCCGAGGTGAGTTATTTTAGACAGGCTTACTTGCCAGTTGGACATGTTGGACGGCGCAGCGGGGGCGCCGTGCTGGCGACGTAAATAGACACGCAGTAAAAACAGACACATAACCACCAGGTTGAGGCTGGCGTGGTCGATGCGTGAATCGAGTCTGTCCCAGAGTTCCATGTCGCCGCCAAACTTTTGCGCGACCACAAGGTCCAGAGTAATAAACACGGCCATCAGCCAGTGAATCAACTTTTGTGAAAATCGATAATCAGGGGACATGTCGATACCTCGTTGTGTTTACTTGACTATGAATAGCGAAGGGTTGCTTATGTCTTGCTATTTCGTCAGGAAATTAAGCGCTGCTGCTCAACACCGCTGATGCTCTTCTGCAGAGACCCCAGCCCAGCCCAAGCAGCAGCGTTGCCAAACTGAAAACAAACAAATTGATATCAAACCCGAATAAATGATCTTCAACGCCACCCACAGCATCGGTTAGTTCGCCGCCATAGAACCTGGCGGTGAGGGCACTTAAAAAGAAGGGGCCGTATACACAGAGGCTGAGCAGGGCCGCGATATTGATATTGAAGAACGGGTCATTCTTGCGCAGCCAAAGTAAATAGAGCGCCACTAGCCCAAGACTCGAGCTAACCCCCAGCAGCCAAACCGTGTGCATTCTGGCGTGTGGTACCCAATCTGCGTGAAAAACATGGGTGTCGGTGGCCAGATCCGCAAGCGGTGGGATAAAGGCGTAGACGCCAATCGCCAGGCTCATCAGCCATTTGCCAACAGTATTCATCATTCACTTCCTTCACATCAGCTTGGGCTACTGCAACCTGTGATTTCTGGTATTCATTGAATTTTGATGAATTATATTCAGTTATGATTCTGATGTTATTTGTGTGTGCTGTCAACCGCGGGTGATTCTGCCCCGAGCCCATTGGCTTCTTAAGGTGTTTGTTTCGCTGCTGGCAGGCCTTAACACCAGGGGGCAGTGGAGAAATCAGCGTGGATAAAGGCCAGTTGATAAGTAATTGAAAGGAAATTAAGAACTAAGCGAGAAATGGCTGTGTTGGCTGATGGAGATTCGCACCAACAGTTCTTGTTGGTGCGATATGCCCTAACGCAATACCGATACGGGCAGGACCGGTAAAGCTCTATGAAGTGGGGAATAAGGCATCTCACAACCCTCTTGACAAGGTGCATGCATATACATATTATTTTATTAAGATTCACTAACGGGTCGATGGCTTTACTGGAGCAACACTTGAATAACTCGATTTGTTTCAACCTGGCACTGCGTAAGTCAAACCGACTGATCACCCAGTTCTATGAGGAACGCCTAAGCCAGGTAGGACTGAAATCCGGCCAGTTCTCGATACTGCGGGCGGTTAACTTTCTTGGTACGACGACCAATAAAGAGCTGCAGAGTATTTTGGTGATCGACCAAACCACCCTGTCGCGCAACCTCAAGCCGTTAGCGCGCGATGAGTTTCTACAGTTAACCGCCAACCCCAATGACGCGCGCAGCAAACAAATCAGCCTCAGTAAAAGCGGCTTACAGCTCTTTCAACAGGCATTGCCACTGTGGGAGACCGCGCAACAAGACATTCAGCAGCTGCTCGGTAAGGAAGAGACCCAGAAGATTCTCAGCCTCACCGACAATCTGGTCAAAGCCCTCGGCGACTGAGGGCTTTTTAAATGGCAATATACATGCATATACATATTTTAAGATTAATGGAGTCGAGGATGCAGCAGACAGCAAAAATAAGGGCCATCAGAGCCATCGAAAACTGGGCGCTTGTCACAGGCGCCTTCGGCAAGGTTTTACACAACACACTGCAAGCACAAACCAAGACCACACAGACACAGCAGGTCCAAGCATGAAATCTGACGACATCCTCTATATCAACCCATTGACGGTCAACAGCATCAAGGTTCTATTGCTGTGCAACGCCCTTGATCTGCTGCCGCAATTGAAGATTCTCCAATTGCACAGGGGCGAGCACATGCGCCCTGAGTATTTAGCCTTGAACCCTGACGCCAAGGTGCCGCTGCTGATCAGTCAAACCAGAGACAATGCAGAGAACAACACCCCACTGATCCTCAGCGAGTCCAGCGCCATATTGCAGTATTTGGCTAACCGCGAGGGCTCACCGCTCTGGCCGGGCAATGCCATGGCACAAGCGCAAATCATCAAGTGGCTGAGCTGGCATACGCACCAATGGACGCGACTGATAGGCCCTCTCGCCCATCGCCGTGTGGTCTTGCCCGCCTGGGGCATAAACGCCACTACGGATCTGGACGCAGAGCATCAACAAGCAATGGATAAAATGCTGACGGATATGAATCAGCGCCTATCGAATCAAACGACTCTGCTTGGCCAGCAGGAGAGTATCGCCGACATCAGCCTCGGCAGTTTTCTGATTTTTGCAGAAGAGGCCGCCATTAATCTCGACGACTACCCGAATATTGGCCGCTGGCTTGAGCACTTGGCCAGTCACGCTTGGTGGCAACAGACCCGAACCTACCTGCTCGAAACACGTGCGCAACTGTTGAACGTTCAAAGCAAAAACATGCATATACATGAGGTGTAAAATGAGCACTTATAATCAGTCTAAAAGTAGTCCCCGGCTGGCGCGCTGGATCGTCAGTCATCCGAAACTCAGCGTCATTGCCAGCCTGCTACTAATGGTGGCCATGCTCGGTGCTCTACCGCAGCTCTACAAGGACACCCGCGCCGACGCTTTCCTCGCCGCCGACAACCCGGCGCTGGTGTACCGGAATAAAGTGAAGGCGCAGTTTGGTCTCAGCGATCCGATAGTGGTCGCGGTCATTAACGAGTCGTCCGACGGTGTATTTAACCCGCAATCCCTGCAGCTGGTGGATTGGCTAAGTGAGGAAATATCGGCGCTGGATAACATCAACAGCGATCGCATCACCAGCCTCGCCACCGAGAATAATATCAGCGGTAGCGATGACGGCATGGCAGTCACACCATTCTTTGACGAGCTGCCTGAGACCCAGGCCGATGCCGACCGGGTGTGGCAACAGGTATCCGACTTCCCGCTCTATATGGGTCAGCTGGTGAGCCATGACAAGCAGGCCACCTTGATCGTTGCCGAGCTGATTGATGAGGATCAAGTAGAGCAGACCTATCAGGATATTCTGGCACTGGTCGAGCGTGCGCCTCGCACAACTTCAAACCCAGATAGTATCCACGTTGCCGGTGAAGGTGCGGTGGCCGGTTTTCTCGGCAGTTACATAGATGCCGATGCCCAGCGTTTGAATCCCATCGCGGGGCTGATCATCACTTTGATCATTCTCTTCGCCTTTCGCCGCTTTAGTATTGCTCTACTGGCCAACGTCATCATCGGCGCCTCGGTGCTGATGACTCTCTCTGCCATGGCGCTGCTGGATGTACCTTTTTTTGTAATCACTAACGCCTTGCCGGTGATTTTAATCGGCATAGCGGTGGCCGATTCCATACATATATTCAGTCACTACTTCGAGTTACAAGCCAGACAGCCAGATCGAGACAAGCAGGAGATCATCCTCGAAACCCTGGAAGCTATGTGGCGGCCTATCACGCTGACCACACTGACCACGGTGGCTGGTTTTATCGGCCTCTACTTCGCCGCCTATATGCCTCCGTTCAAGTTCTTCGGTCTGTTTACCGCCATAGGTGTCGGCGTTGCCTGGTTTTATTCACTGGTGTTTCTACCTGCCGCCATGGTGCTGATCAAGCCCAGCGCCAGTCACTCCATGCGGCGCCTGGCCCAGAGCCAGCAGCTTGACCGCTTTGCCCAGCTGATGGTGAGCTTCGGGCAGCTGACACTCAACAACGCCAAGACGGTGCTGGTCGTGTTCACAATAGCCGGGGCCCTGGGGCTCATAGCCGCTTTAAGCCTGACCGTAAACGAGGATCGCATAGCAACCTTCCACCCGAGCGAGCCCCTCTATCAGGCAGACCGAGTGATAAACCAACACCTCAACGGCACCAACAACCTCGATATCGTCATCGAATCGAACGTGGATGAAGGGCTGTTTGATCCGGCCAGTCTACTGAAAATTCAAACCCTGCAGGATTACGCACTGACGCTTGATCATGTCGAAGGCGCTACCTCGATTGTCGACTACCTCAAACAAATGAACCGATCACTGAACGGTGGCGCCGCCAGTGAGTATCAGCTACCTCGCGAGCGCGAGCTGATCGCCCAGTATTTTCTGATCTATTCGGCGTCTTCAGACCCGACGGATTTTGAGGAGGAAATTGACTTCGACTATCGTGTTGCCAACCTGCGGCTAACGCTCAACAAGGGCAGCTATCAGGACACCCGCCTCGTGGTCGAACAGCTGCAGGCCTACGTCGACGAGTACTTTAACAGCGACGAATTGAGCGCGACGCTGAGCGGCCGGGTAAACCTTAACTACCACTGGATCAAGGATCTTGGTAAGAGCCACTTTACCGGCGTCGCCATCTCCCTGTTGTTGGTGCTGCTGGTCTCCGCTTGGCTATTTGGCTCGCTGACCGCGGGTCTCTACGCGCTGCTGCCGGTCGCGACCTCCATCCTTATTGTCTATGCCGCCATGGTATTGCTGGACATTAATCTGGGTATGGGTACCTCAATGTTTGCTTCGGTGGCCATTGGCCTGGGTGTCGACTTCGCCATCCACACCATCGATCGCCTGCGCACCGCCTTCAGCGAAAGGTCAGAGCCCAATAAACCCGCCAGGGACGAAGATTGGGATAAAGCCCTGAGTGATCTCTACCCACTCACCGGCCGCGCACTGCTGTTTAACTACCTGGCCATCGCCCTCGGTTTTGGCGTGCTGACCAGCAGTCAGGTAGTGCCACTGACCAACTTCGGCGCCATCGTTTTTATTTCTGTCACCACCAGTTTTGTCGCCAGCTTGAGCCTGCTGCCAGCGCTGATCAAAGTGACTAAGCCACAATTTATCAGCGCCGAACAGGTGCCCTTACTGAGGACTTTTAAAATGTCTAAATTCTTACGCGTCAGCAGCGGCCTACTGCTTATCGGCGGCCTGGGCTTGACCCTGTTCAACCAACAGGTTGAAGCCAGTGCTATCGATAGCGAGGCCATGAATTTCAATAATCTTAGCGCCGATGAAATCGTCGAGCGCGTCAACCTGCTCGACGATGGCGAGCGTGTTAGTCGTGACCTGACCATGACATTGATCGACAAGCGCGGCAAAGAGCGGGTGCGTGAAACGCGCACCTACCGAAAATACTACGAGGGCGAAAAGCGCACGATTCTGTTTTATAAAAAGCCCAGCAACATCAAGGGCACAGGTTTTCTGACCTTCGACTACCGAGATGTCGGCCGGGACGACGACCAGTGGCTTTACCTGCCGGCGCTGCGCAAGGTACGCCGCATTTCCGCCTCAGACCGCGGCGACTACTTTCTCGGTACCGACTTCACCTACGAGGATATGATGCTCGAGGGCAAGCTCGAACCAGCAGACTACGACTTCAGCCTGCTCGGCCACGAGCAGCTGACACTGAGCAGTGGCGAGAAATTTGATGCCATCCACATGCAGGGCCTGCCAAAGTCCAAGGCCATTGCAAAAGAACTGGGCTACGGCCGCAGCGAATTCTGGGTCGACGCCGACACCTGGTTGGTCGTAAAAGCCCACTACTGGGACCCGAAAGACAAACCGCTAAAAACACTGGAGGCTGGCAACATAAAGGCCGTGGACAATATTCTCACTCGCCACCGTCTCGCCATAGACAATCACAAGACTGGCCACCGCAGCATTTTTGAATTCAGCCAGGTCGACTACCAGAGCCCTGTCAGCGACCAGCTGTTCAGCCAGCGCGCCCTCAAGCGAGGTAAATAATGATGGCTATCAGCACTCACCCTCATTGCGGCACGTACACTTTCTTAAAGCCCAGAAACTCTGTGTTAACGGCTGTTGCCTCTGTGTTTACGGCCGTTGCTGTGCTGCTGTTCAGCGGCGCTGTCGCCGCTGATTTCAGCGGCACCTGGCAACAACAATGGAGCCTCGATTCGCATGGCAACACCCAGCAGTTTGAGAGCCGTATCGACAGTGAGTGGAACCACAGTTTTTCAGCGCTGAGCAGAGACTGGGACATGACGTTGATTGCGCGCATCAAGATCGACGGCAGCGATCAACTCGGTCACAGCGCTGAACCCAGTGATAATTTCAGCGTTATCAATGGCCCGCTACTCAAGAGCCAGCATGCCCAATTGGACATTCGTGAATGGTATTGGGACACAGAGATAGCCGGCAGCTACTGGCGTATCGGCAAGCAACAGGTCGTCTGGGGCCAGGCTGACGGCCTCAAGGTACTGGATGTGGTCAACCCACAGAGCTACCGCGAATTCACCCTCGATGAGTTTTCCGACTCGCGCCTCCCCTTGTGGATGCTCAATATCGAGCTGCCTACAGGCGGTGACGGCAGCTGGCAACTGCTGTGGATTCCCGATCTGAGCTACCACCAGCTGGCTGACGCGGGCAGCGATTACGCCTTCAGCTCCCCGCTGTTAGTGCCACAGATTCCAGCGCAGTTACTACCCACACTGAGCGCCGTCAGCCTGAAGCAACACAAACCTGCATCGCCCATAAAAGACAGCGACATGGGGCTGCGCTACGCCACCTTTGTCGATGGCTGGGATCTCACCGCAAACTATCTCTATCACTATAGAGACGCGGCGGTTTACTACCAGAGCCTGACAGGCCCTGAACTCAACCCAAACGAACTCAAGATAGACGCCGGCTTTGAACGCAGCCACCTACTTGGAGGCACTGCCAGCAAGGCCTTTGGTGACTTCACCCTGCGCACCGAAGTCGGCTATAACAGCCACAGCTTTCAGCTGCTCGACAGCCAGTCCAAGCAGGCAATGCTAAACCTGTTGCGTCAACAGGGCGTCCATCAATCGGCGGAGTTGTCCTCGGTGATCGGCCTCGACTGGCAGGGGCTGGCGGACACCATGATCAGTGCTCAGTGGTTCCAGAGTTATCTGTTTGACGATCATCGAGACCTGCAGCGATCACAGCAGGACCATGTATTGAGCCTGCTCTACCGCCAGAACTTTGCCAATGAAAGCTGGGAGTTTGAAGCGCTGGCCCTCTATGGCCTTGACCAGCAGGACACCTCTATACAGTTGCAGCTCAGCTATATGTTGGAGAGCAACCTCGAACTTTGGCTCAGCACTGATCTCTTCTCGGGTCCAGCGCCCAGCATGCTCGGTCAGTTCGACCAGAGTGATCGACTCAGCCTGGGTTTTGAATGGGGCTTTTGAATGGGGGAGTTGAGTGGCGATAAGAAAAGCTGCGCCTAGTTTGATGTCTGCTTTTCCCCTGGACTTAGTCGCACCTACCTCTGCTCGAATTGATGCTTCCTATCAAGCAATTAAAATCAATCAATTTTAATAAGTAAAGCGGGCGAGAGATACTGTATGTAACACTTAAATGAGGCCAGTGTGATGAAAGAGACAGAATATTGTAACGGCTACAATAACTATTATGGCGATCAGGTTTGTGAGCGCAAAGAACCTAAGCCAAAGTGCAACTATGATAATGATTACTATGGCGATCAGTTCTGTTGGGATGGCCAAACGATACAAAGATAATCGATAAATCGTGTAATCAACGCGATATCTCAAGGTAAAAGCTCAATAGCTTGGGAAGTAATCTTATGAAAGAGCCAGAAACTCCGGTGAATGAAGAGGGGCGTCTGAAGGTCTTACGCAGCTTGAAAATTCTGGATACGGATAATGAGGAACGCTTTGACCGTATCACCAGAATTGCTCGCACCCTGTTTCAGGCCCCCATTGCGCTATTCAGTTTGGTGGATCAAGAAAGACAATGGTTTAAATCCTCTATAGGTGTGGATCAGACTGAAACCCCAAGAAGTGTGTCTTTTTGTGGTCATGCCATTTTAGAGAATGGCACTTTCTACATCCCCAACGCACTGGAAGATGAACGCTTTGTTGATAACCCGCTTGTAACAGGGCCTATGCAGGTGAGGTTCTATATCGGCCAGCCTATTATGGCGCCTGGTGGGGAGTGCTTAGGCACACTCTGCATCTTGGATACAAAACCAAGGGGCATTGGGCAGGATGCTATTGCTGCGCTGTGCGATTTGGCAAAAATCGTAGAGAGTGAGATTGCTTCACTTCATATGGCGACAGTGGATCGGTTGACGGGGCTTTCAAATCGCCGTGGATTTGAAATATTAGCCGAGCAGGCTTTAAATTTGAGCCAAAGGACCGCCGCGCCTTTAACGTGTGTGTTCTTTGACTTGAACAAGTTCAAACCGATCAACGATGAGTATGGTCACGATGAAGGCGACAAGGCACTGAAGATATTTTCCGAAGAGCTGCTAAAGGCTGTACGTGAATCAGACATTGTTGCGAGACTTGGAGGTGATGAATTTGTTGCATTAATAAATTCTGATACGGAGCTCACGAAAATGGTGGTTGATCGCTTCAATCGGAGCTTGGCTGCTAGATGCACAGTGGAAAATCTTCCTTACAAAATTGAGTCCTGTGCAGGCATGATGAGGTACGATCCAAATGAGCACCCTGATCTCAATGCATTACTGAGCGCCACCGATAAAGACATGTACAAATTAAAGCGCGGCCGATGATGATTTCTCTCAGATGACAATGGTCCGTTTTGGGCACACTAATGCCGTCGCCAGCAGCACAGGGTGCGCAGGTTTTATCCCATAGTCGTACACAGGTATGAATAGAGTTGAAGAAAGGCGGAACATTAATTCCCCAGCACACAAATGCACTGTATTTAAAGTCAGGTTTGTGTGTGTCGTTAATATTTTGATTTACCATTACCTTTCGTTCTGCTTACTTAAGGCTGGCTTTGAGGGTAAACAGTTTACACCCACAGCATCGGTTAGTTAGCCGCCATAGAGCCTGTGGTGAGGGCACTCAAAAAGAAGGGGCCGTATACACAGAGGCTGGGCCGCGATATTGCTATTGAAGAGCGGGTCATTCTTTCGCAGCCAAAGTAAATAGAGCGCCACTAGCCCAAGACTCGAGCTAATCCCCAGCAGCCAAACCGTGTGCATTCTGGCGTGCGGCACCCAATCGTTATGAAAAACATGGGTGTCGGTGGCCAGATCGGCAAAAGGTGGGATAAAGGCGTAGATGCCAATCGCCAGGCTCATCAGCAACCTTCCAAACGTATTCATCGTGCAGTCCCCTCACATAGCACCGAGTTACTTACCACCTTTGATTTACCGCCTTTCATATCTAGGTATGAATTATGTTCAGTTGTGAGTCTGATGCTATTTGAATGGGTTGTCAACCGCAGGTGATCCTGCCACAAGCCCATTGGTTTCTTCAGGTTTATGTTTCGCGGTTTGGCCGCAGGCGGGTGACCACCATCGGCTCCGGTGGAAAAACCAAGGTAGAGCAGGGCTGGTTGAGAGGCAATTGAGAGGGTGGTGTTGGATTATTCGTGATAACAGGTTAAACGGTGGATATCTGGCAAGGGACCACTGTTAATGGGGTTAGGTCGATGGACAGGCCCGTCATTGTCGCCAGGGAAGTGATTTCTGAAAATAGGGCAATAGACTGGGCTAGTGGAGGCGGGCTAGATCGTGAATTCCACTCCTATGGGAAGAGCGAAACATGATCAAGCCAGCCGTTAGTGCTAGACGAGCCCGGGAAGACTACTGGTTAGTAATCGATAGAGGTGTGGTCGCCGTATTCGCTAAGATCAAAATCCTCTGCCAGCTCACTGTCTTGCCCTTCAAGCAAGTTGTTGTAAGAGGACTCTGCGTCTATCTGCATCTTTAAACTTGTGTGCAGTTGCTTCTCTGGTTCTAACAGACTTTCATACGCGTGCATGAAATTATTGGGGTTTATATTGCCCTGTAGAATTTCGTCAAAGAAACTGATGTAAATTTCAGGCCCACTGTTTTCAAAAGCAAGTAACTCAAAAATATTGAGCAGGTCATCCTCAATACTCGGTAACCAGCCTTCGATTCGAGCACTTGCCTTCTCATCGAGTCTTTCCAGAATCGTGTCAGCCACCTCACTGTACTCATCGGAAAACACATCGGGTGTTTCACGATACGAAAATAGCAGTGATTTTAAATCGTCGTATTGGGTATGTGTAATCTCATTGCGCTTCATGAGCGCTTCGAATACCGCCAGCTGAACGTCCGCTTTTATGGATTCCTCATCTTGATAGTAGGTCTCCATGGCTGATAACGGGTTTTTAAACGTCAGCGCAATATTCTGTAAAAGCTTAACGTCAAGTTGCTCAGACAGCAGTGTTGCATGAATCGAAGCAATGTCTTTGTGTTCGTTGTCGCTAAACTGATAGTGGGTCAGAAGATTGGCACGATCTGCGTCGCTGCCATGCGCTTTAAACAAACTGTCTACGTTCTCCCAGCCCTTGCGAAAACAGATGATGACCGAATCTTCTAGAAGAACTTTTTTTGCTTTGAGTGCATCGCCACCACTGAGCTTCAACAACCCCAGTGTTGCTACGCCCATCACAATAGAGCAGGACTTCTTTAGATCATGACTGATGACCGGGGAGAAGAAGCCTTTGGCAATTTTTAAAGACATGTCGACCAGCTGGCTTTCTATTTTTGCCATATGGGTCGGTGTTATAGAGCCATCTTCAACGGCATCGCTGATCATCAACAATAAAAAGGGTCTGGCTCTGACTTTATCAAGATTCATGCGTCACTCTCTTTTTATAATGGCTCGAACATGTCGTCAGTATCGTCACTGATGTCGCCAACCCTGATGTTATTAGCCTGTGATTTAAGAATGGCTTCAACCTTCTCAAAGTCACCGTTTTTCGAGGTGCTGACAATGGCTTGATAGATGGATGTGTTCAGCGATTTTATTTTGAGCAGTAATTCTTCATCGCTGCCAGACGTCTGTTCTTCTGAATGGTCAATGGCATCAAAATCGAGCCCGATGAACGGCAGGGACAGGTACAGAATGCCCGTTTCTGAGTCAATGATGGCGTCCAGTATTTCAGACTCTCTTTCTTCATCATCTTTTTGTGTGAGAAACAGTTGAGACAGCATGGATTTCACAGAATCTTGTGCGGTAAACGCACCTTTTTCAAACTCATGTTCCCAGTACGAAGGCTCTACATCCAGCATTTTGCTGATCGTCTCAGGGTCCATCAGCCATGCCGCTATCGATGGCACAGTCGCGTCGAAATCCCTCAATATTTTTGCGACACTCATGATGTCCAATTCAGAAATAACCGCGATCATGGTTTGATCGCCCTCGGTAGAGGCTATCTCTTCTAAAATATCACCGCCATTGCGACCACTCTCATGGGTGATGGCAACGACCTTCTCAGCTAAAACGGCTATTTCTTGGCTCAAAATATAATCCTATCAATTTTGTTTGCTATTAAAGCTCGTTAAATTCGTGGTCATGGTCGTCGTGGCCGTGGCCTTTATCTTGGTATTCGTAGTCGTCTTGCTGTTTTTCTTCTTCATGCTCATCGCTTTCAGCGTGAAACTCTTCCGTTATTGCGGCTGACTCATGGAAACAGAGCAGCAGTATGGCAATTTTTAATTGGTGCTGAAATTTGTCGGTGAGTGTCGACAGTAATTCCCGAGAATGCTTATGTATTCCGACGCACGCTTTTACCTCGTCCCATTCGGGTTCTGAGTGCAGGCACAGCGGCAACAATTTGGCGCAATCCACCTTGACGACAAACATTAAACACATGGCTAACTGGTCGGGCATGCCGGCTAAAAAATCGGGGGTCTTGTTCAATTGCCCTAATAAGCTATCGACATAGTTTTTAAACAGATCGGGATCTTCTGGGTCTTTATACGATTCGATGTTTTCAGTCAGCATTTGAAAGTCGTCATTCAAATAGGCTGGTACAAAAATGGTTTTAGACATGAGCTCTCTTAAGTATTTAATACTCGGTTCCAATAGGATTCAGTAAACGCCCTAGGATTTAACACCTCGGTGTATTCCTGCTCAATGTACAACTTCCGCTGTTTGGGGTCAGATATGACAGCGTACGACTCTTGAATTTTCTGGAAGCGTTCAATGGCATCGTCTGATTTATTTCTATCGGGATGATACTTTGCGGCTAACCGGCGATAAGCCTTTTTAATATCATCCTGCGAGGTCGTTTTATCAACCTCCAACACTTCAAAGTAGTCCAAAGTTATCTCCACAATCTTTCATCGGGTCTTCATCGTTTGGTGGTCATTATTTGCACGCGATGTACGAGTTATCGAAGCTTGGGTTAATATCGCGGATGGCTGCTCTACGCGGCTAGTAATGGTGGCTCTTTATGTGAGGCATTTACGCTTGCGCAGCCGCTCTCTAGAGCTTGATCCTCAATCGTCATGACAGCTTCTTGGGCCGTTGAGGATTGAGTCTGCCGCCATTGTCCACCCCGTGCCTTCCCACCTAGCAAGCGCGCAATTATGAATGAATGAGGCTGCTGTGTCGACCGCAGTTGAGTGGATTGATGGCTTGTGTCTAGCCCGGTCGTTCAGGGGGTAAAACCCGCCAAGAGGGGGCTTCAGGGGCGTTGTTGTAGGTGTGTATTGAACATGCAGAGGCGATGGACTCAGTTCAAGGTATGGGGCCCTATTCAACTTTCTTGCGCTACTCGGTAGCGCTCTCATATGCTTCCAGCACTTGAAAGCACCCTAAAGCCTGAAAAAGTCCTTAAGCCGTAGTGCTTGGCTATCTATTGAACTCGGTCTGGCTGCCTCTTGAGGATATCAGGGTAGATAGGGCTAGTTGCGAAGCAATTGAGAGGAGATTAATAGTAAATTGAGGAAATATGTGTGGTTTACGGGTGAAGAGAGGTTAAGCGGGACATCTGACCCTCTGAAAACCCAGCTCAATGGATGGATGTACCGAGAGACCTCTCAAATAGTATGAACAAGGAAAATCTGCGCTAACCCTTTGAATTATAAAGGAAGCAGATTAAGATCAAGAGCCAAAGGGTTAACGAAGCAAAACACGCAATAGCTTGACCTACCTCATATCTATTCTCGATTGTCCGCCCATCGTTTTGATAAACATTAATTTTAGTCAATTGCACTGTTTGCCTGCAAAAATGGGGTTAAAAAGATATAAAGCCATTGGCTCATTGACTAGCTGGTTATGCGCTTAGTCCAATAAGGGAATAAATTGAATTCTGTTCAGATAGCTAGATTCATTATCGGGGGGGCATGGATTTACCATGGCGTATTTCCTAAGTTACTGCATGTTGCTCCATTGGAAGAGAAACTGACTTCTAGCATTGGACTTTCCGCAGAATACTCGCTGCTACTTACCAGGTTTGCAGGAATCGGGGAGATTATTTTCGGTATATTGTTTCTGCTTTGCTATAAAGTGAAGCGGGTAAACTATATCAATATTTCTGCGCTAACGGCTCTGTTGCTGTTTTCGGCGATTCAATTACCGATCATACTAATTGAAGCCTTTAATCCAGTTACCACAAACATTCCATTAATTGGTTTAAGCATTATCATGCTAAACAGTTTGGGTAGTAAAAATGGCGCATTAAAAAGGGCTGCAATCTGACTTCGTTAATTGGCGCTTTTTGTACTGAGAGCCGCATAAAAAGCGACAGTTGTTACGCAGTTAAACCCGGCATTAAAGTCTAGTTACACTGAGTTAGGTCCGGTATATGTTTCGAAACGAAAAACTAGTTGTACCTAGCAGACTGCATATTTCGCTTACTACAGCTGTAGCTATCTGCTCTTTTGGGGCGAATTATTTTTTTCCGGCCTATGGATTGATTTTAGCGATTATAGCTATGGTTATGATCGCCTCACAGTTTTGGTTTTCATTTTGTATCTGGCCGACTTTTGGGCACAGAGGTAGTCCGTTCTTGTTCGGCCTATATTGGGGGCTTATGATCGGTCTTGTTGTCCCTTTCCTTCTCAGCGTTATGTTTAATGAAGGAATGCAGGGTGTTTTGGATTTATTTAACGGTTAGTATCACAACTTCGATAACAAGTTAAGGTAAGATCATCCTTCGGGCTGGACGGCTTCGCCCCTTTGTTCCAAGTGTCATGCCAAGTGTCATGCCAAATGGAGAATAAATTGAAGTTCGTAGAGTATGGAAACCCAGAAGGTAAAACCGTAATTTATTTTCACGGTGCGCCAGGTTCACCTCAAGAGTGCTCTGTATTTGACAGTTATGCCAAAGAAAACAATTTGAATGTTGTTTGTTATGATCGTTTTGCAATTAATTCATCGATAAAGAACCAAACTTATTATCAAAAATTGGCCAGCATTATTATAGATAAAGCTAATGACAACCAAGTTGACCTGATTGGTTTCTCCATTGGATGTCATGCGGCAATTGAAACTAGCCTTTATTTACAAGGCAGGGTTCGTAACATTCACCTTATATCTTCCGCCGCGCCACTTGATGCAGAAGACTTTCTAGATGGCAAGATGGCATGGCTGGCAAGATGGTATTTTTGATGGCGATAAAGCATTCAACCATGTTTACTCTGCTATCGTATTGGCAAGCCCTACTGGCCAAATTACTTCCCAGTGTATTATTTAAAATGTTGTTTTCTAGCGCAGCAGGAAAAGATAAAGAGTTGTCTAAAACTAAAGAATTTAGACGCTACGCTACTCCTCTTTTAACACATTGCTTTAATATTAATGTGAAGGGGTATATAAGAGAAATAAAT
>Ga0209395_1003386_pt1 | contig 19760 bp, 11 predicted proteins | sample GOMGulsemesocosm_3_FD_184635 | JGI IMG/M metagenome (GOLD analysis project Ga0209395, IMG submission 184635) | Methane-oxidizing microbial communities from mesocosms in the Gulf of Mexico - GOM9D Gulf of Mexico (SPAdes) (version 2) | ecosystem: Environmental > Aquatic > Marine > Cold seeps... | reverse complement strand
TTTCACCATAGACCCTGACACTGGACGCACCCGTGAGCTCAATAAGGTCTTTGGCGGCGAGGCCGAGCGCGCCTTCTGGTTCAAGCTCGACGACCTCGCCCAAGACCTGTGTTACCTGCTGCATCGGCTTGAAGCTGGCCCTGCCCAGTCCTCTTTGCCTGTGGATACCCTACCGACGGTTCTTGCTGCACCGCTGCCGGATGCGGTCTTTATCGCCAGTTGCAGTTTCGACTTGAAAGAGCAGCAGGAGGCAATTCGTAGAGACCTGAGCGGTCTGGGAGTACGGGTTTTGCCCGAGGGCCCATTGCCCGAGAGTGCGGCTGAGCGCTCACAGCTGATCAGTGCAATGCTCGGCCAGTGCGCCATGTCGATTCACCCGCTGGGTAAGCACTATGGCTCTTTGCTCGAAGGCGCTGACCACTCGGCCATCGCACAGGATAATCTGCTGGCGCAAGTGCGTGAAGAGCAGGGGGGCTTCTCACGGCTGGTGTGGATCCCGGCAGGGCTGCAGGCCGAGGATCAACCGCAGTATGACTTGATCGCCGCGCAGCGAAATAACCCGCGACTAGAGTATGGAGCCGATCTGATCGAAGGGTCGCTAGAGGATCTTAAAACCCAAATTCACGAACTATTGAAATCCCATAAGCAGGCCACAGCTAAGCGACTCCCAGAGCCTGGATTGTCTTCAGTGCCCCAGCTCCTTACACAACCACTTGCACAGCCAGCTGACCAAACAACTGAACAGCCAGCGCCAATTCAGCCCGTCAAAACGCCACTAATTCCAACCCCCACCCAGACCGCGGCCGATAACGATCAACACCCTGACGATGAGTTACAGTGTATTTACTTGATCTGTGACGCCCTGGACATGGACAGCATCAATGAACTGGCCGACTGTCTGTTTGACGCGGGTCTGGAGGTTATCCTGCCAGTATTCGAAGGCGATGAGGCGGAGGTACGAGAGGATCACGAAGACAGCCTCTGCCGCGCCGATGCGGTGCTGATCTACTACGCCAGCGGCAATGACCTGTGGCTCAAGCGCAAGCTACGTGAGCTGCGAAAATGCGAGGGTCAGGGGCGCAGTGCGCCATTAAGAGCCAAGAGTATTTTGGTGGCCCCCCCCCACAGCCGCGACAAGCAATGGCTGCGCACCCGTGAAGCACTGGTGATCCAGCAGCCGGATACCTTCTCGCGTGAGCTGCTCGATCCCTTTCTGGCTCAGTTGCAGCGTTAGGGTGATGGTCGATGAGTGAGCAGAGCAATCCATTTCGAGGCCTCAGACCCTTTGAGCTAGAGGACGACCACCTGTTTTTTGGTCGCGAGCGGCTGGTCGATCAGCTGCTGACTCGGCTGCGTCAGACGCGTTTTCTGAGTATTGTCGGCAGCTCCGGCTGCGGAAAGTCGTCGCTGTTACAGGCAGGCATGATCCCCTCCTTGTACAGCGGTTATATGGTCAGCGCGGGTTCGCGCTGGCGGGTAGCGGTAATGCGCCCAGGCGCACAGCCGATTGTGAACCTGGCAAAGGCCCTGAGCCATCCCGATATATTGCCAATGCACAGCCATTTAAACAGCGAACAGTTCGCCAGTACCCAACAGGTCTTGCTTGAGGCGACGCTGCTGCGCAGCAACCAGGGGCTGGTGGATTGTGTTCGCCAGGCGCAACTGCCTGAAGGGGAGAACCTGTTGTTGGTAGTGGATCAGTTCGAGGAGCTGTTTCGCTACCAGCGCCTGGCCGAGGGCGATGCGCAAAAACAGGCGACGCAGGAGGAGGCTCGGGCGTTCGTCAAGCGCCTGCTGGGCGCCGCTGAGCAGGATCAGCTGCCGATCTATATCGCGCTCACGATGCGCTCGGATTTTATCGGCGACTGCAACGACTACCCGGGTTTGCCCGAAGCCATTAACGCTGGGTTATTTTTGGTGCCGCGCATGGGGCGCCGCGACCTGCGCAGCGCCATTGAAGGCCCGGTGAAGGTAGGCGGCGGAACACTGGCGGCGCAGCTGTTGGTGCAACTGCTTAACGATGTGGGGGATAACCCAGACCGCTTGCCACTGTTGCAACACGCGCTGATGCGCAGTTGGGATCTGTGGCGCGGCGAAAACACGCAAGACGGAAATCATCAGCTTGCATTGACCCATTATCAGGCCAGCGGGACTATGGAGACCTGCCTGTCCCGGCATGCGGAGGAAACTTTCGAGTCACTGGCTGATCCAGAAGCCCAGCGTATAGCGCAGATGTTATTTAAATCGCTCACGGAGATAGGTGACGATGGCCGCGGTGTACGTCGTCCCTGCTCGATCGAGGAGCTCAGTGATCTGGCCGCCGTGCAGCCGCAGGCGATGATGGACGTGGTGGAGGTGTTCCGTCGCGAGGGGCGCTGTTTCTTGATGCCCGCGCCAGAGGTGACGTTAAGCTGTGAGAGTATTATCGATCTCACCCATGAGAGCTTGATGCGGGTTTGGCAGCGCTTGTTGGATTGGATTGCTCAAGAACAGGAATCGGTACGCAACTTTAGGCGGGTGTCCCACGCGGCGGAGCGCTATCAACAAAACATTGGCAGCCTCTGGGGCGACCCTGAATTGCAGATAGGTTTGAATTGGCGAGAGGCCGTAGGCCCCACAGAGCGGTGGGCGGAGCGCTACGGAGGCGGCTTTAGCAGGGCCATGATGTTTCTCGACGCCAGTGCAGTCGAGAGACAGCGGCAACAGGATGAGCGCCGTAGAGTACGTCGCAAACGGCTTCAGCTGGCTTGGGGGGTATCGCTGGTGCTGCTGGTGTTTGCGGTATTTGCGGGGATTCAGCAGCAGCTGGCCGAGCGTGAGCGCCAGCGTGCAGAAAGTAATTTCAGCTTGGCCGTCACCGCGGTCGATGAAATGCTTGGCGACGTGGCGGTGGAAAATTCGCTGGCAAAAATTCCACAAACCGAAGCCTTGCGCCAGCGGCTATTGGAAAAAGCCAAGCATTTTTATGAGGCTCTGCAACAGGACTCCTCGGCGGACTTACAGCTGCAACTAGAAACAGTGGTGGCGCAGGTGCGATTGGGTAAGATCTATCACCTGCAAGGGTTTGTTGAGCGGGCCACGGCCACGAATCTCGGCGCCATCGATCGACTCAAGCAATTGCTCATTGCCTTCCCCGGTCATGCCACCATCGAGCATCGCCTGGGTGAAGCCTACAATTGGTACGCGTTGCAGATCATGGACTATGACCGCGCCGCCGCCGAAGTCGCCTACCAACAAGCCCACTATTATCACCAGCGTTTGGTAGAACGTTTTCCCGAGCGTTGGGACTACCAACACGAATTGGCGCGGGTGTTTAATAACCGAGCGATCTTACTCGGGGGGCAGAGTGAACGCATGGCCGAGGCTGAGACGAGCTTTCGCCGCTCGCAGGGTTTGTTTCAAGCTCTGACAAAAACGCGCAGTGATGCGCTTGATCGCTGGCGCTTGGCGCGCACGCAAAATGGCCTGGCCAGTCTGTTAAGGCGCATGGGGCGTATTGATGAGGCGGTTACCACCTATCAGCAGGCCATTGACCAGGTGACCCAGCTACTGGTTGAAGACTCTGAGCGGCGCGATTATCGCGAGGGTTTGGCCAGGTTCTATAACAATCTGGCGAATCTGCATTTTCTGGCAGGGCAGGTCGAGGCGGCGTTAGCTGCCAATTCTGCGGCCCTGGCTCTGTTCGAAGGCTTGGCCCTGCCCATCGCCGAGTTGCGCGGGGAAATTGCCAATGGTTTAAACACCCGTGGTGCGATACTGCGGGCAGGCAATGACAATGCGGCTGCCATCAAAGTATTGGAAGAGTCGGTGCGTCAATTCGAAGAGCTTGAGTTAACCATGATCGGTTTTGAAAAATCACCGCTAATTAATGATAGATTTGCTGGCGCTTTGTCCAGCCTTGCTATACTTCAGATCGACGCGGGAGACTATAAAAAAGCGGTTTTTCTGCTTTCTAGAGGCGTCAGCTATTTTTTAAGTGCGATCAACTCTGTGTCGGTAAATTCTAGTTATAAACGGAATTTGTCTAATGCTTATTGGTTGTTGGCTGACACCCATATTCGACTCGGTGATCACGCATTAGCGGTAAAGGCGGCGCAGCTTTTTCATGAAGTTTACGAGGGGAAAGATCAATTAAAGGAGCGCTTGTCAGATGCCGCCTATTTATTGGGTCGAGCGACTCAGCTATTGCTCGAGGATAAAACACTAAGCGCATCGCAGCGCGAAATATTACATAAACAGTATGACGAGAAAACGTTATTATTTTTGCGACAGTCATTAGTCGCGGGTTATTCGGCGAAGTCTGTCGTCGAAAATACTCGAGACAAAGGGCCCTTGTCGCACCTTGTAACAGATAGACAATTGCAACGGCTGTTGAATGATGCCTCTCTCAACCCGGGGTTGAATGATTAAACAACTTAGCAGTGGTGGTTCTCGCTTTGGCGGGGGGATGGCGCGAATCTTGGCGAGATAATTTCTGGCGGAGATGCGGTATGAACACTTCAAAAAAACAACTGGCCCAAGCAGTGGCGAGTATTACATTCAGTGCCTTTTTACTGGCTCAGCCTGCCTTGGCACAGGGGACGAATCAGCGTATGTCGATGTTTGTCTCGGACAGTAATACCGGTTATATCGATAACGCCGTTATTCACACTCGCGCGCAGCTGCGCTATGACAATGGTTCTGATATGACGGCGCCGGACAGGGCCGAATTCTTCTATGGTGCCTGTGGTTGCGCCAGAGATATCAGTTCACTAAACCCCAATGCCAACCCCAATGCACCCGGGCCATCGGGAAGGGTTATTCCAGGAGATCTGGTCAATTCAAAATTGATCGAAACATCCCTCGACTATCAACAGCTTCGGTTGGACTACGAGCATGCCTTCAGCAAGCAGTTTTCGGTTTTTGCCGAGCTGCCGTTGCTCTCTATCGATGGTGAGGTGTTGGGCACCCAAGAGGGGTTAGCGGATATGCACCTGGGGCTAAAATGGGGCCTGCTGGATGATCGACAACATAATTTAACCTTCCAATTTAAGGCCTATTTGCCGACTGGAGATTCTGAAGAGGGACTGGGTACCGATCACTACAGCGTTGAGCCGGGGCTGCTTTACTTTGGTCGCCTGGGAGGCAATTGGACAGCGGCGGCTGAATTGCGTTATTTAATGCCCATCGATGGCACCAGTGGTCAGGGCACGGGGTTTGAAGGTGAGGACTACTCCGGAGATGTGTTGCGCACCGGTATCGGTGTTGGCTATGACTTCCACCTATCGGATATGACACGCATCACACCGGTGCTCGAACTTGTTAGCTGGAAGGTACTGGGAGGCCTTAAATTACAATCCCCCAGTGGTACACCGGCCACCGCGGCGTACAGTAAAGCCGATGACACCATCACCAACGTGAAGCTCGGTCTGCGGGCAACCATGGGGAAAATGCATTCTGTATACCTGGGCTACGGCACCTCAGTCAGCGATGCTGACTGGTACGAAGATATTGTGCGCCTTGAGTACCGCCGCAGTTATTAATCACTGAGGCCTCGTGCGATACATCCAGGGCGGGGTTTATCTCATTAGCACTGCAGATGATGGGTCAGCAGGTACATCGCCAGGTCGCCATACCCCTTGGCGGCCGGTACCCTGCCGACATAGTCACAGGCAAAGCGAAGCCTGCTTGCCAGACTTTCCGATTGATCAGCAGCACCGGGGCAGGAGCTGAGAAATGAATCGACTGAGGCGTCGTGCGCAGTGTTTTCTGAGGGGGCGGCTAAAGGATCGCTCTGGGTATCGACGGCGGGCGCGCCCTCTTGCTCGAGTGCCAAGATCGCGGCGAACGCTTCCGTTACATACACCGAACCTTCAGGTGTAACAGGCTCTATACGCGCGGTGCGACTGACATGCGCACCAAAGTAGTTATCGACCTTTAAAATAGGGTCTTGGGTGCGGTAGATGGGACCGTAATGGCAGCCCAGGCGAAGTGCAAGCGCCTGTGGTAATCCATAGTCCTCACAGCGCAGCTCTGCCATGGCCTGCTGCATCATCAGAGCGCAGAGCGCCGCCTCTCGAACATCCTCAAAGACGACAAAAACACCATCCCCCCAGGTATTTCGAAAACTGATTTTCTCACCGAAGTCATCCAGTACCCTGGCCAAACGTCCCAGCACCTGTTGGATAAAGTCAGGCAGCTGTTGGTCGCTGAGACCACTGAAGCCTTTCACATCACCGAACAGCATCGCTTGCTGCTGTCGTACCAACTGCGGCTGGGTCTTTGTCGCTGGAAGCGGCGAGTGGTATGAGCTGGGTAGGGAGATCATCGTTTGCGGCAGGCCCAGCTTTCCCCAGCAGTGGACATCATAGGCGGTGCCGACCGGCTCCCGAGCGGCTTGACCGTCCCAGACGGCCAGTTGGCTTACCGGTGCGTCCAGGTAGTGGGCGCGCAGTACCGCCAGTCCCATCGACAGCTCACTGCAATAGGTAAAGAGCTGGTCATCGCCCAGATAGCCGTCATCTGTGGCATAACGCAGACTTTGCGCAGATCTCAGGCAGTGGTGGAAGCGTGCGACCCAGTCTTGCCCGCTGGGTCGAACAGACACTTCGATAAACTCTTCGAGGCAGAAGGGCAGAGTGACGTGCAGTTCGCCCCCTGAATCCAGCAGCGCTTCGGCAATCATTATGTCGCCGCCAGCGGCGAGTGAGCCATAACCTATGCTGCTGTCGAGTTTACTGAGCTGTTGCTTTATAGCGCTGGCAATTGCAGTTTCCTGATCGGCGTTAAAGCGACCATCGCAGCCTTTAGGGCTAATAATATGCCCGCAATAATGAATCACGCGGGGTGATAATAAAGCCTCGAGCAGACGCTCATCTTGCTGAGTGACCTGACAAATCAGCCGCAGTTGACGGCGAGTAGTGGCCAGTGCGGCCCAGTCTCCCGCCGAGGCCCTAAACGCTTGCCTCAAGCAGGCTTGAGCCGCTTCGCTCTGACCGAGGATTAACAGAGCTTCGGCACGCGTCGCCAGGCGATAGTAGACTTCCTCATCGGCTGCAGCATTTTCAGCTTTGTCTTTCTCAGCCGCCAACTGATCCAGCTTTCGAATGATTGTTTGCGCCAACTGTTCGGCCTCCTCAATATTGCCAGCTAGTCGGTGCAAGCTGGCCGCATTAATGCCTGGGTAATAACCGCTGGTTTGCTGGAATATGGCTTGGTATTGATGAGCGGCGACAAGGGCTTTGTGCTGGCGCGCCTCACCATGGCTATTCAGTGCGGCGTCTTTGGCGAGACGAGCGCCAAGAGCGGCTATGTCCTCGCTGGTGTGTTGCTGCAGCTGGTATTGATCATAACGCCGACAGGCGAGATTGCTGGCGCCTGCGCGAGCCAGCACCAGTACCGATCGATATTGAAGCGGGACATCGTCAGGGAACGCCTTTAATCCCTGCATGGCAGTGTCATAGGCGAGCAAAAATTCACCGCGCTTCTCCAACGCCCGAGTATGCGCCAGCCATTGCAGAGCCGTGTTTGGCGCGATCTGGTCTGGATGTTTCTCCACAGCAGCTTCCTTAAGTTCTCAAACCTTGAGGTCTTTGATAGAAATACTAACGCGGCCTTTGATTCTGGGTCGGCAAAAAAAAACTAGGCACTTCACTGTAACCTTAGTTGAAATACCCCTCGGCTGGGTTAACTGGGTCGGTCTAAAAGCGAAAAGTAACATGGGGATTTTATAAGTCACTATCGTGAGTAGCCGCGGCGTCTAGAATGGCTGGGAAGTTAGATATACCGTAAGCATCTCTTCAACCTGCCCGCGACTCGCTTCGTAGTTCATGGGTTGGTGGTTCATGACTGGAGGTTGAGGAAAGCGAGCAGGCCGCAGGACGAATTAATCGTCACGGTCAGGTTAGCTTCAGCGACGTGGAATTGATTCGGTGGTGTGGGATGACTCAAGAAACTTTGCTTTGCGCGATATCTTCGAGTATTAGACCCGCTACCTTCTCAACTTTACCTGTAAACCGTGTGACACTTGGAGCAGGTCTCCCTGCTACTTTTTTATTAGTCTAAATGATGTGTAAACTGCGTATAAATTTTTCAGTGGCGCGTCGAAATAACCATGGTTAGCGGAAGCTGTATGAGCGCTATTCGAACAATCAACTTAAACTTTTCGCTACTCATTAATCATCTGGTTTATTAGTTCGGTAGTGTCTGGGGCTCTGCCCAACCAGCTCACTGAAGCGTCTAGAAAAGTACTCAGGGTCTGTGTAGACTATCTCTTCACCAATTTGGCTGATGGACTTTTGGCTGTTGATCAGCAGGTTACACGCTTCACTCTTACGCAGAGAGTCGTGCACGGCCGTCGGGCAGCTGCTCTCTCTAGAGCTTTAGCCGTTAAAGATCTATACCACAGGTCTATCTATGAGCAGCTTAACAACACAATCATTTAAAATTAGCATTCTAATACTGCTCCTCATTACTCGCGGCACATTCGCAAGTGCAGCTTCCCAGGGTTACGAAGCCACACAACAAATACGCTACTTTCAAACAGGTCTACGCCATGCGTTTGTGATTACTTTGTTGAAGCTAGTGCTAGACGAAACTAAAAACGACTTCGGCCCCTATCAACTACAGGCGGTCACCGGTATGAATGAGCTGCGGGGCAAGGCCTCGCTGATTGCGGGCGTTGGGGTTGATGTGATGATCAGCCCTGTTACTGCTTGCATGCTTGAACGACTGAGAGCTGTGCCAATTCCACTTGAGCGAGGTTTACTTGGTTACCGCTTACTACTTGTCAATGAAAACAGAGCAGCTGAATTCGCCAACATCACTACGCTAGAAGAGCTAAACAGTAAGTTTACCGCCGGGTTCAACAAGAGCTGGATCGATCACCAGATACTGGAGTTCAATCAGATCCCAACAGTGACGAGCGCGTATTATCAACCACTATTCAAAATGTTAGCCGCTGGGCGATTTGACTACTTTCCCCGTGGTATTAACGAAGCGGCGGACGAGAAAAAAGCGTTCGAGGAAACCTTTCCCAGCTTAACTATTGAGCCTGAGCTAGCCCTCTACTACCCTTACCCTCGTATTTTCTTTGTCCATAAAAATAATGCAGCACTGGCTGATCGGCTGGAAACAGGGCTTAAACGAATTCGTAGTAATGGTCTTTTCCAAAAGCTATTCGAGCGTGTCTATCGAGATGACTTAAAGCGGGCAAAAATATCTCAGCGCCGCGTCATTCAGCTTGAGAACCCACTACTACCCAATGAACTCCCCGAGCCAGACACAAGCTCTTGGCTGCCACCGGATCAATTGATTAAACCACCCCAGAAGCGCTTCATAGCGCCCTTACCCTGCGTGTAAAGCAGGCATTAAAACTGTGATTCGGTATAACCAACGGGTCAATATTCGCTACGCTTCCGAATAACCTTTTAATACAAACACACGCTCTTCAGATTACTCACATGCTGACCAATTCCTGACTGAGTCACTTGAAAATTTTCGACAGTAAGAGTGGAGCGATCAACCTCGACGAGTGTACAAAAACTGCCTAGCCAGACATTCCCCAGCGAAACCTATTGGGCTTTATAGGTACCTAAGCACAGGGTTTGAGCATCCGTCCAGCGACTGGATAAAACGAAGGCCTGATTGTCATAACCCAAGGTCAGGCAATGAGTATTCATAGCGCTCAGTGAGACGCCAAGAATTTCTTATACGAATAACAAACCATTAGCCACGTCCTGTATCCCATCATGTTATGCACTTAAATTTGAAGCCAAGCAACAAACGGGTATTTATATGGCGCTCTCGCCGTCGCCAGCGAGAGGTTTAAACTACTCGATCCAACCGCGTGGGTTGTCCTGAAGCTCCTGCCGCTTTGCTTCCAGTGCGTTTTTCATGCGCGCCGCAGCAGCCGGCTCGTTCATGGAGATATCATAGGACTCGTTAAAGTCGCGACGACTGTCGAATAACCAGGGCCCCTTCGGAGCCCCCAGTGCGCCTGGCAGATTGCCGGCCGCATAGATGATCGGGCGCCGATCGTGATACTTGTAGTCTGGGTCGCGCACCGCCGCCAGCGTGGTGCCAGAGAGGTAGTAGAGATAATCGTGTGGGCTCTCGCCGCCCACCTCCAACATGCTGCGCAGGCTGCGTCCGTCTAGAATTCGATCCTCGGGCGTCGGCAGCTGCAGCCAGTCGAGGATGGTCGGCAACCAGTCGGTGCCCATGCTGATGCCATCAATACTGCGGCCACCCTCCAGCCCCTGCGGCCAGTGCACGATCATCGGCACATGCATGCCGCCTTCAAAAGTATCGCCCTTGCGCCCACGACTGTTGCCGCGGCTGCCCTGATACCAGGGGCCATTGTCACTGCTGATGAGGATCAGGGTATTGTCGTAGACGCCCTTGGCCTTCAAGGCCGCGACAACATTGGCGACTGTCTCGTCCAGCCCCTCCACCACATCGCCGTAGAGCCCACCCTTGGAGCGAGCGCGATCCTCCTCGGGAATATAAAGTGGGATATGCGGAAAGTTGTGCGGGAAATAAAGAAAGAAAGGTCCATCTTCTTGACGGCCAATAAACTCTACCGCCTCCCGAGAATAGCGTGCTTTTAGCTGGGTCTGATCCGCCGGAGCTGCAAAGGCGATATCGCGGTTGCGGTAGAGCGAAAAAGGCTTCATGCCGTTGCTGTAGAGGGCACCAAAGAAATAGTCGAAACCAAAATCATTGGGGCGGGTATTGGACTTGTCGCCCAGATGCCACTTGCCCACCATACCCGTCTGGTAACCGCTGGCTTGCAGCACTTCGGCCAAGGTGATCTCTTCGCGGGGCAGGTGAATATTGGTTCCGCTAAAGCGGTGAGGAATATTCATCGGGCTGCCCTCTGGGAAGACAACACTGGGCAGGCCCGCCCGCAGTGGCAGGCGGCCGGTGAGAAAGCCGGCCCGTGAGGGTGTGCACACAGGCGCCGGGGCATAGAACTGGGTGAGACTGAGACCCTGCTCGGCCAGCGCGTCTATGGCCGGGGTGGCAATGATCTCGCTGCCGGTCGCGCCAAGATCGCCGTAACCCAGATCGTCGAAGAGGATAAACACAATATTTGGGCGCGCGACCTCGCTCGAAGGTGTCGCCACATTGGCGAGCTGTTCCAGATAACGCTGCTTCTCTGCCAGGTGCAGAGGGTTGTCGAGCTGCTCGTAGCTGAGAACTTTAATAGCCACCCAACACACATACAGGACCAACAGCACGACTGGCAACCAGAGAAGTCGTTTGATGTTAAGGCTCATAGCGGATACTCCGTGACGGGAGGAGTCGTTGACTCCCCCTTTAAATTCTTAATTGTATTCAATCACAGCCATTGTCTTTTCCCCGCAAGGCTAGCCGGTGCGCAACAAGGGCTTTGCTCAGCAGCCTTATTCGATCCAACCACGCGGGTTGTCCAACAACTCCTGCTGTTTGGCCTCCAGTGCCGTTTTCAGTCGCGCCGCCGCATCCGCATCGTTCATGGAGACATCATAAGATTCGTTAAAATCCGTACGGGTATCGAACAACCAAGGCCCCTTTGGAATGCCTATGCCGATAGGCATACCGCCGGATTTATGGGTTATCAAACGTCGCGCATGGTACTTGTAGTCCGGGTCGCGTACCGCCGCCAGCGTGCTGCCAGAGAGGTAGTAAAGGTAATCGTGGGGGCTCTCTGCGCCCGCCTCCAACATGCTGCGCAGGCTGCGCCCATCCAGAGCTCGATCCTCGGGAGCCGGCAGCTGCAGCCAGTCGAGGATGGTTGGCAGCCAGTCGGTGCCCATGCTGATGCCATCAATATTGCGGCCGCCCTCCAGCCCCTGGGGCCAGTGCACGATCATGGGTACATGCATGCCACCTTCGAAGGTATTGCCCTTGCGGCCGCGATCATGGCCGCGACTGCCCTGGAACCAGGGACCATTGTCGCTGCTAATGAGGATCAGGGTGTTCTCAAACACACCCTTGGCCTTGAGCGCCGCGACGACATTGGCGACTGTCTCATCCAGCCCCTCCACCACATCACCGTAGAGCCCACCTTTGGAGCGAGCGCGGTCTTCCTCGGGAATATAAAGTGGGATATGCGGGAAGTTATGCGGAAAATAAAGAAAGAATGGCTCGTCACCCTGACGATCAATAAATTCTACCGCCTCCTCGGAATAGCGCGCTTTTAACAGGGTCTGATCCGCCGGGCTGGCAAAGGCAATGTCACGATTGCGATAGAGTGGGAATGGCGTCATATCATTGCTGTAAAGAGCACCAAAGAAATAGTCGAAACCAAAATCATTGGGCCGCGTATCCGACTTATCGCCCAGGTGCCATTTGCCCACCATGCCCGTCTGGTAACCGCTGGCTTGCAGCACTTCGGGCAGGGTGATTTCTTCGCGGGGCAGGTGCATGTTGGTGCCCGTCAAGCGGTGAGCCAGGTTGAACGGGCTGCCGTCGGGGAAGACAACATTGGGCAGGCCTGCCCGCAGCGGCAAGCGGCCCGTTAGAAAGCCGGCCCGCGAGGGGGTGCAAACCGGGGCTGGGGCATAGAACTGAGTGAGACTGAGACCCTGCTCGGCCAGCGTGTCTATGGCTGGGGTGGCAATGGCCTGGCTACCAGTCACACCGAGATCGCCGTAACCCAGGTCGTCGAAGAGTATAAAAACAATGTTCGGACGCGCCGTGTCGCTTGACGGCATCACCGCGTTGGCAAGCTGTTCCAGGTAACGCTGCTTCTCTGCCATATGCAGAGAATTGTCGAGCTGCTCGTAGCTAAGAATTTTAATAGCCACCCAGCCCAAGAGCAGGGCCAGCAGAACTACCGGCAACCAGAGAAGTTGTTTGATGCTAACGCTCATAGCGGATACTCCATTACAGAGGGAGCGATTGATTTCCCCCTTTAAATTATTGACTCTATGCAATCACCCCACTTGTCTTTCCTGGGGGAGACTGGCCCTGCGCAGAGAAGACTTACCTCGAGGGTTTGGCGCTATGGTGCAGACAATACAAAAGGCTGCCAATGCCCACTGGCAGGCTCAAGGTGTCCAATTCAGGTTTCGTCCAATATACAAGCATCAACACAGGTAGGTTTGAGTGCTAATGCTGCAAACTTGGATAATTACTCTGATATCCATCTCGGTCGCAGCTGTAACTCAGAGGTTCGCCTTCGATCCGGCAGCTTGCTGCCAAGACGCATACATCAGGGGGAATCCTCCGAGGTGCCACCTGCGAGTCTATCGGATTGGTCAGATTTAAGAGCAGGCTGTGCTTAGCGTCGTCTGCGGGGTTACCCAGAATGAACGGCGTGGATTACAGTCTGCCGCAATCGATTACTGCACCTATTGATTAGAGCGGTATTGCCTGGGACTTTTGCCAATCAACTCACTGAAGCGTCGTGAAAAATGCACCGGATCCTTGTAGCCAATCTCTTCGCCAATCTGGCCGATGGTCTTGTGGCTATTGTTTAGCAGGTTACAGGCTTCGCCCATACGCAGCGTATCGCGTACCGATGTCGGGCTGAGGCCCAAGCTCTCTTTAAATAACACCGATAGCCTGCCGCTGGAAAGATGGCTGTGCGCCGCAAGCTCAGCCGCCCCCCAGTTGTCACGGAAATTCTTTTGAATAAATTCAAGCGCGCGCTGCACTCGCTCATCGAGCGGCGCTGGTTTTTCAAGTTGCGCGGCCTGAAATTCAATCAGCAGGGATTCAATACGGCTGTATACGGCCCTGCCATACCACTGGGGATCATCAGGGTAGGCGTTATCGATATAACTGCGGATGAGTTCTGCAATATGCTGAACTCGGGAGGGCTCTAGCTGCATAACGGTTAGGCTGTCTTTTTGCTTAAACAGGTTACACCAGGGCACCCAGTGAGGTTGAATATCCAGCAACAACCAAAAGTGCTGCCAGTTACTGGTGTTGGTGATGCGCAGGGACGAGCAGTCAACGCCCGGTGGAATGATCACCAGGCTGCCGGTTTTTATAAGATGGCGCTTATCGCCTTCACAGTAGATATTCTCCCCCTCGACACACAGGTGTAAGTCCCAATTGTCGGTGCGGTCAGATCGACTACTGACTGGCCCGCCAAAAGCCGTGGGCCAGATGTCGTTGGCAGACTTCTTGGTTCGACCGATCATCGGCGGCCTTCCCCGCGGGGCTTGTTTATCCAACTGCCCCAGACAAACGCGGATGAAGCTTTCTGCATCACCTAAGGTGGGCTCACGCATACGCTCCTGCCACTGCTCACTGAGCTGTTGGGCGCCCATGGCTTCGCGTATCAGATCATCCATTGGCATGCAGGTGAAATCACAGCTTATTCCAAAAAGCTCCTTCAGCAGGGGGAAAAAAGAACGAGGGTGTCGACCGCAGGACCAGTCGAACAACTGTTTGGCATTGGAAATGACGTTATCGTTCATATTAATAATATATTCATGAAAAATGCCCCTAGATTAATAACCAAATTGAATTAGTTCAAATAGTTTCATTCATCACTCCTCTTTACTAAGTCGTGCATATTATAAAGCCCCTCCTCGCCCCCCAGAAGACTCAGAACAATTATCCAAGTATGCAGAACATATCCTCAAGTGGACTCAATACGACACTTGTATATTAGCCTCAATGTAACGTTAAACCTGATTCTTCTGCCGATGAGTATTAGTGAGGTATGTATGCAACGAAGAGCATTGCTTAGAAGCATGGTAATGGGAGGAGCTGGCACCCTCCTGCATGTCACATCCCCCTCGCTGGCGAAGGCGCTGGCCGGAGGCGCTGGCAGCATGATGGGCATTAATAATCTGCAACTCAGTGGCGTGCAACGAGAAATGTGCCGGCAATTGTCCGAGCTCATTATCCCCACCACTGACACCCCTGGCGCCATTGCCGCTGGGGTTCCAGATTTTATAGAGATGATGGTATCCGATTGGTACACAGCGACCGAGCGAGAGATTTTTTTACAGGGCCTCAGCGCGCTCGAAGAGGATTGCTTTGCCCGTCACTCGAAGAGCTTCCTCGATATTGTCGAAGAGAAAAAAATTGCCGCGCTTAGCCGTCAAGAAGATCTTGCTGCCAGCTATGTAAAAGAAGACGAGGGGTTTTTCCTGATGCCCAAGGAAGACGAGAAGGCTCCTTTCTTCGACAAGCTTAAGGAGCTAGTGGTGGTCGGTTACTACCAGTCAGAAGTCGGCGCCACCCAGGAACTCAGTTATAACCCAATGCCCATGGAATACCGGGATATTCCCGTCACGCTGGAGACACGTCAGTGGTCATCATAAAGCGCCCGCAGCGCCACTTAATAAAAGCACCCGCGGTGGCACGTCATAAAAGCCCCCGCAGCGGCACCGCAAGAGGAGTATCCAAATGATTGAGCAAACTGATTTCGATGCGATAGTGGTCGGCTCTGGCATGAGCGGCGGCTGGGCGGCTAAAGAGTTGTGCGAGGCCGGACTTAAAGTGCTGGTGTTGGAGCGTGGCAGCATGGTGCGCCACGGCCAGGATTATATCACCGAGCACACGCCGCCCTGGAAGATTCCACTCGGCGGCAAGAAACCCCGCGAGCTCTATGAGCGCGATTATCCGGTTCAAAGCCAGGTCTTTTCCTTTAATGAGACGACCCGTCACTTCTTTAATAACGACCGCCTCAATCCCTATTCATACGATGAAAAGAAACCTTTTGAATGGCGCCGCGCCGATGTGGTCGGCGGGCGTTCACTGCTGTGGTCACGACAGGTCTACCGCTTTAGCGATCTCGACTTTGAAGCCAATAAGCGCGACGGTCACGGTATTGATTGGCCTATTCGCTACAAGGATATTGCGCCCTGGTACAGCTACGTAGAATCCTTTATTGGCGTCAGTGGTGAAAAACTGGGCCTGGCGCATCTTCCGGACGGCGAGTTTCAAAAACCCATGCCATTAAATGTCGTTGAGCGAGCGGTAAAGTATTCAATTGAGCGTGACTACCCAGAGCGCAACCTGACCATTGGTCGCTGCGCAGTACAGACAGAAGCCAAAAATGGACGCGGTTCGTGCCACTACTGTGGCCCCTGCGATCGAGGTTGTTCGGTTGCCGCGGTGTTTAGCAGCGTGGGGGTTACCCTGCCTGCCGCAGAACGCACCGGCAATATGACGCTGCGTTCGGACAGTGTTGTGGAGGGAATCGATTACGACCAAGAAACCGGCAAGGCCAGCGCTGTGCGCGTCATAGACGCCAACAGCCAAGAGCGCAAACGCTATACCGGCAAGTTGATTTTCCTCTGTGCATCGACCGTCGCCTCAACACAAATATTGTTGAACTCAAAGAGCCCATCCTTTCCCAACGGGCTGGCCAACCGCAGCGGCGTGCTCGGTCACTATCTAATGGACCACGCCACAGGCGGCGGGGCGGTAGGCATGATGCCGGGTCACTTGGACAGCTATACGGTGGGCAACCGCCCCACTGGGGTTTACATTCCGCGCTTTCGAAATCTGCAGAAAAAGGGCGGCAGGGAATCCGGAGTCGATTTTCTGCGCGGCTATGGCTATCAGGGCAAGGCCCTGCGCCTGGGCTGGCAAGGTACCTTTAAGCAAACGAAAGGCTTTGGCAAAGACCTGAAAAATGCCCTGCGCCGTCCCGGCCCTTGGTTGATGTTTATGGGCGCCTTTGTTGAACAACTGCCGAAAAAACAAAATCGCATGTTTTTGGATGACAGTAAAAAAGACCGCTTTGGTATTCCACAGGTCGCCTTTGATGCCAGCTTTGGCGATAACGAAGCGCGCATGCAAACCGACGCCGAACAGCAAGCTCGCAAGATGCTCAAGGCCGCCGGCGCGGTATCACTGAAATCCTTCGACATCAAAACCAGCCCGGGTATGGCCATCCATGAAATGGGCACCGCGCGCATGGGCAATGACCCTGCTGAGTCCGTACTGAACAAGTGGAACCAGGCCCACGATGTGCCGAATTTATTTATAACCGATGGCGCCTGCATGACCTCGTCGTCCTGTGTCAACCCGTCATTAACCTACATGGCTTTGACCGCTCGAGCGGTCGATCACGCGGTTAAGTTATTCAAGAGCGGCGTCATATAAAAGGTCGTCTAACAAGTTATCTGAAGTGCTATTTGAGGTGTTTATGATCACGGATAAAAAAAGTAGTTTTCGACTCTCCATCTTAATGTACAGCGCTTTTATCGTAGCGCTGGTTTCACTGGTTTGGGGGGGCCTGGTCTACAGCCAGATCGCCGGCATGAGCGGTGAACCCGCTGAGACCTATCTGCATTGTCTGCTGCTGATCTCTGACGCCTGTAATTTTTATCGTGGCATGGGTTGGATGCAGGGCCTAAATCCTTACGAACCCCTGGTGTTCTGGTGGGCACTGTCTCTGGCTTGGCTGACATTCTTTTTTCGAAGACAGTGCCATTAACAAACTTTTTAGTCGTATCAAAAAATAAAAAAACAACTATTAAATGGTGGAGATAATATGAAGAGTATAAGCAGTGAAGCTAACATGCGTCAGGCGATGCTTCCGCGAAGCCTGTGCTTAGCGGTGGCCCTGTCAAGCTTAGGTTACACCAGTGTAAGCGCGGCGCAGAGCCGTTTAGCACTCGAAGAAATCGTCGTGACAGCGACCAGACGCGCAGCCAGCTTGCAGGATGTGTCTGTGGCGGTGACGGCGATACCGGAATCAATGCTGCAACAGGCGGGCGCTGTGTCTACAGAAGACATAGTCGCACTGGTGCCGTCACTGTCGATGCAAAAGGGCGCCAACCCCAGAAGCTCATCCTTCAATGTGCGCGGCATAGGTACGCAATCCTACAGCACGGCGGTTGAGCCCAGTATCTCCACCGTGGTTGACGGTGTGGTAATGGGCCGCTCGGGTCAGTCCTTCATGCAGCTGTTGGATGTGGAGCGCGTGGAAGTACTGCGCGGCCCTCAGGGCACATTGTTTGGCAAGAATGCGTCCGGCGGCGTGGTGCATATCATCAGCAAAGACCCCAGCGAGGATAGCGGCGGAGAAGTGATGATGGCTGCGAGCGAATCGGGCGGTTACCGCAGCGGTGCCACACTGACAGGCGGTCTGGCCGACGATCTGGCCGGGCGCCTCACGGTGTTTGGCTCCCATCAGGATGGCTGGATCTACAATGAGTTTGACGGCAGTGAGCGCAATGAAAACGACGATTGGAGTGTGCGCGGAAAACTGCTTTGGGATCTTACCGATGAGCTTTCGCTTAAGTGGAGCAGTGACTACTACCAGAAGGATTGTGATTGTAGCCAGCCGACAATACGCAGCGTTGAACCTATTCCCAGCCTTCTCACAGAACTTTCACCGGTTAACCCGGGCGAAGAAAATACTGCCGTTAATAACAACGGCGACCTGTCTCTTAATGTTAAGTCCTACGGTCACGCCCTGCAGCTGGATTGGCAACTTGGTGAATATGAGCTGACGAGCATCACCGCCCAGCGCAAGTGGCAAGAACTCTACAATGAGGACGTCGACCAGCGCCCCATCAGTGTGGTCGGCTATGACCAGCTGGCAAGCATTGATCAAGACCAATTCACCCAGGAATTTCGCCTGGCCTCGCCCCAAGACAGCATGATTAATTATGTCGTCGGGGCCTTCTACTTTAAACAATCCGTTAACCGCACCGTCGACAGGTCTCTACTGGGCGGGCATCAGTATGGCGACTTTACCGTCGACACAGAAAATTATGCGGTGTTCGGTGAGAGCACCCTTAGCCTCAATGATTCACTGCGCTTGATCATTGGCGGCCGCTACACAGCCGATGATGTGAGCTACGTACACACAGCCAGTGTGAATATTCCCGCCATCGGGCAGATGTTCGGCGTCAATCTGGCCGATCAGACCAATGCCGAGGATCTCTCTGGCAAACTGGCCCTGGAGTGGGATTTAGATTCCGATTCCCTCGTCTATCTGTCCTATGCCCAAGGTTATAAGGGGCCGGGCTTCAGCCTTAATGTGTCGACCCAAGCACTCACTCCCGCGATTGAGGCTGAAACTTCCGATGCTTTTGAACTGGGCTTAAAAAGCAATCTCTGGGACGGTCGTCTGGCCTTCAATGCCGCGTTATTTCATACCGCGTTTAAGGGCTGGCAGACCGAATCCTTCGTACCGGCCGATGGAGGACTTGGGCAATTTCAGACCACCAACGCCGGCGCCGTCTCAACCAGAGGGCTGGAGCTGGACGTCACAGCTCAGCTGACTGAAAACCTGCGAGCCTTTGGTGGCTTAACTCTGGTCGATGCAAAAATTGATGACTTCAAACGTGGCCCCTGCAGCTTTGGCCAGACTTACCGAGGTGAGTGCCCGACGGGAGAACAGGACCTCTCTGGCGGCGTTTTGCCGGGTAGCTCCGACTGGAAGCTTAATCTGATGTTGAGCTACAAGATCCCGACCGAGTCGCTGCCCTTCGACTGGACGCTGGCCGCCAACATCACCGCTCAGGATGACGTTCAATACTCTGTAACCCAGGATCCCAATACCGTGCAGGGAGCCTATGAGCTGCTGGACCTGTCGCTGGGGCTGAATGACAAGGCCGATCAATACAGCACTACGCTGTCGATTAAAAATGTATTGGATAAGCATTATGTCCAGGGCATTGGTTCGGTCAGTTCACTGATGCTACCCAATGGTTACGTGCAACAGGTACCGGTCAATCACCAGCGCACGGTCGCTATCGATCTGCGCTACCGCTGGTAGTCATTCGCCCCGCTGGATTATTTGATGGTAATTGACAGGCCTCCAGTGAGGCCTGTTTTTTAAAAGTCTAATAATATTCGGGAAAAAA
>Ga0209395_1003385_pt1 | contig 19765 bp, 18 predicted proteins | sample GOMGulsemesocosm_3_FD_184635 | JGI IMG/M metagenome (GOLD analysis project Ga0209395, IMG submission 184635) | Methane-oxidizing microbial communities from mesocosms in the Gulf of Mexico - GOM9D Gulf of Mexico (SPAdes) (version 2) | ecosystem: Environmental > Aquatic > Marine > Cold seeps... | reverse complement strand
TTACGTGACCAAGGTTTCTTAAAAGGTTTCGGTGTTGACTTGGGCGATCCAAATAAATGGGGCGATGAAACTGACCCACGTATTATCGGCCATGAAGTAACAGCGGGTAACGAAGAAGGCGGTCGTAAAGCGATGGAAAACTTACTTGCGCTCGATTCAGGCATCAACGTGGTATACACCATTAACGAGCCTGCAGCAGCAGGTGCTTACCAGACGCTAAAAGCTTTCGGTAAAGAAAAAGATGTCTTAGTGGTATCTGTCGATGGCGGTTGTCCTGGAATTCAAAACGTGGTTGACGGTGTAATCGGCGCAACAGCGCAACAATATCCATTATTGATGGCTTCTAAAGGTATTCAAGCGATAGCAACTTGGGCTAAAGATGGTACTAAGCCAGCAAACACGCCTGGCAAAGATTTCTTTGATACCGGGGTTAATTTAGTAACAGACCAAGCTGCGAGCGGTGTTCAATCAATGGGTACCAAACAAGGTCTAGCTCGCTGTTGGGGCTAATTTAACCTAACTTACCCTAAACACAAAGCAGCTCTGTGTTTAGGGTAGTAACTATTGGGTGGCGCACACCACTGCCCTTTAGCTGATTAAACCATACCATTAGATTACTGAAATTCATTAGTTTATAGAATTAAGCGAGAATCTCCATGACTGAACCAACCGCGATTTCAACGGACCAGACGTCGCCCAAGCTTGGCGCTAATGAAAAAGTTGCCAATTTCAACCACGATAACCGCAGTTTTATTAATAGAATACAACACACATTACACCGTACCCCCTCGCTAGTCCCGCTCGTGGTACTGATGTTATCTTTACTCGCTTTTGGTATCTTGTTAGGCGGTAAGTTTTTCTCGCCATTTGCTTTAACCCTGATATTACAACAAGTGGCAATTGTCGGCATAGTTGGCGCTGCGCAAAGCTTAGTCATTCTAACAGCAGGTATCGATTTATCGGTCGGCGCTATTATGGTGCTTTCTTCAGTAATTATGGGACAAATGACATTCCGCTATGGCCTGCCCGCAGAAGCCGCGATAGGAATTGGCCTTGCTTGTGGTACTTTGCTCGGCTACATCAACGGCTGGCTTGTCGCCGTGATGCGCCTGCCACCTTTTATCGTCACGCTAGGTGTATGGCAAATCGTATTAGCGACTAACTTTTTGTACTCGGCTAACGAAACAATTCGCAGCCAAGACATTGAAAAAACAGCGCCACTATTCCATTTCTTTGGCGAGAAAATTAACATCGGTGGGGCGATATTTACCTATGGCGTAATCGCTTTTGTCTTAATAGTCGCCATTTTAACCTATGTGCTAAATAATACCGCTTGGGGCCGACATGTTTACGCCGTAGGTGATGATCCTGAAGCCGCAGAACTCGCAGGCGTTGAAACTAAAAAGGTATTAATCTCGGTTTACATGCTTGCTGGATTTATCTGTGCATTTGCAGGCTGGGCGCTGATCGGCCGCATCGGTTCTATCTCACCGACATCAGGCCAGTTAGCGAATATTGAATCTATAACTGCTGTAGTAATCGGCGGCATCTCGCTCTTTGGCGGCCGTGGCTCTATTATGGGCATGCTATTTGGCGCATTAATCGTTGGCGTATTCTCGCTTGGACTTCGCCTGATGGGCGCCGATCCACAGTGGACTTATCTGCTTATTGGGGTATTAATCATCAGCGCAGTTGCAATAGATCAATGGATTAGGAAGATTTCATCATGAGTAAGCCAGTTTTAAGTGTTCGTAATTTAGTTAAACGCTACGGCAGAGTAACCGCCTTAGATCATTGTGACTTTGACCTATACCCTGGAGAAGTCCTTGCAGTAATCGGGGATAATGGTGCTGGTAAATCGTCCTTAATCAAAACGTTGTCAGGCGCGGTCCAACCAGACTCTGGTGATATATTTTTAGATGGTGAAAAAGTTAACTTTGCGACTCCTTTATCAGCGCAAAATGCTGGTATCGATACGGTATATCAAACATTAGCACTGTCGCCATCATTGTCGATTGCCGATAACATGTTTTTGGGCCGCGAACTGCGCAAGCCCGGCATACTCGGTAAAGTATTTCGCCAATTAGACCGTCCCAAAATGCAGCAAATAGCCCGTGATAAACTGACCGAACTTGGTTTAATGACGATTCAAAACATCAACCAAACGGTTGAAACACTCTCTGGTGGTCAGCGCCAGGGGATCTCGGTTGCTCGTGCTGCGGCTTTTGGATCTAAAGTAATCATCATGGATGAACCAACCGCTGCACTTGGGGTAAAAGAGTCGCAACGAGTACTAGATTTGATTGTCGAAGTTAAATCCAAAGGTATTCCTATTGTGCTTATCTCGCACAATATGCCACATGTCTTTGAAGTTGCAGATCGTATTCACGTTCACCGGTTAGGTCGTCGACTGTGTACCTTAAACCCTAAGGAGCACACGATGGAAGAGGCTGTCGCTTATATGACCGGTGCTAAAGAGCCCCATGTGTCACTAACCTAAGCGTTATCAAGCCACTTTGCTGCAAAGTGGCTTTTTTAATACCTCGTTGCAATTTTAACAACAAATTAGACAAGAGTTATAAATAAACTATGAATCAGAGTCAGAATCAGAGTCAGAATCAGCATCGCTTTGACAAGTTAGAACAACTCGCTGACAGCATCATCAAAGATGCAGCCAACAAGTCACGGTACATCTTCGCCATTGCTGGCGCGCCCGGTTCGGGTAAATCGACCCTAGTGCAATCACTGCAACAACTGTTACAGACCAAGCATCAATGCAGTTGCCAAATCATCGCAATGGACGGTTTCCATTTAGATAACGAGACTTTGCAGCAACAAGGCTTGCTGGCCGTGAAAGGCTCACCACCGACGTTTGATTTAACTGCCTTCGAACAGCTACTAACCCAGGTGAAACTCAACCAAGCCACAGTGCTCGCCCCAATATTTAACCGAGATATCGACGCCGTCGTCACTGATGCGATTACCATTAGCAATGACACAAAAATTATTTTAGTCGAGGGAAACTATCTGCTGTTAAAGCAACTAGGATGGCAAAAATTAGCCCAGTATTTTGATGCAAGTGTCTTTTTAGACGTGCCAATGGAAGTTTTACGTCAGCGACTAATAAAACGCTGGATCGATCAAGGCTTCGATCTCAAAGATGCCATAGCCAAAGCAGATTCTAATGACATACCCAACGCCCAGCTTGTGCTTAGCCACTCAGATACTCGCCACATAATCAGCAATCAATAATCAATAATCAATAATTCATTAGTAGACTAACTCGCTTTTCGTTGGCATTAACGACCAATACGCACTAACTCACTTTCAATTAAGTGCTTTATTTTATAAACCGCTTGCTCACCAGCCAAGATAGACTCTGGCGCCCGGTTAAACTCCATTGAACCAATATGAGCCACTTGAGGCTGAATGAGTACTTCTGGTGGATCCCCTGCTAACCGCGATTTTTTTTGCCGGTATTCTAAAATTTCCAGTGCACTGGTCATTACCGCAAACATATTGAGCTCACTGCGATTACTGCGAACAAACCGCTGGGTAAAATCATTGAAGTAATCACGCGACTGGTTAATTAAGTGATTAAAGTGACTGCGCTCATTGTCTGATTTAAGCGAATTTTCAGCACTGCGCATCACGGGGTGGCTGTCAGTAACAACCTCGGGATAACCATATAAATCAACAGCTATCACAACGTCTGCCCCCAACGCCCGACAAACATTAATCGGAATAGGGTTAACCACCGCGCCATCAATAAAATAACGCTCTCCTAAACGCACTGGGGCTAATAAGCCGGGGATAGCGCAAGAAGCGCGTACCACATCTTGCAAGCAACCACGTTTTAACCACACTTCGTTGCCGCCGTACAAATCTGTTGCTACCGCGATAAACGGCAACTCGAGATCTTCGACGTTGATATCACCAATCATCGATTTGGCTTGCTCAAACACTTTTTCACCCGACATCAAGCCACCGCGCCGTAAGCTAATATCGAGCATGCTAACCAAATCCCAGCTTGAGAAACCATTAACCCATTGTTCTAGTTCTGCTAAGTTATCAGTCGCGTAAGCGGCGCCAACAAAAGCCCCAACCGAACAGCCCGCGACGACATCGGGTTTAACCCCTAATTCGGCCAGCGCTTTAAGCACACCGATATGGGCCCACCCCTTGGCGGAACCACTGCCTAATGCAATCCCTATTTTTGCCATATTGTGATCTTAAGTTTCAGCATATTTCTCACCATAACCTTAATATATACAATAAAATTGTCGCTAGTTATACCGAACCACCCACGATTATCAATCTAATCGTGGGTGCGATACCAATTACATTAAAAAGGCGATCATTTTTCACGGTTAAATCGAATAATAACTGCGTTATTTATTTCATATGTAGAACAAATACCTATTAAAATTAATGCCTTGCTCTAATTCGTTTTTTCTCGCTACAAAATAGATCTCTTGAATAATGTAATTGGTATGACTGTTAATCTGGTTTTTTGTATAGCTCAATGATGCTTGAAAAATCTTGGCTACCGGCACCACTGCGAGCATGTAAAGCAAACAAACTTCTTGCTAACGTCCCTAGTGGTGTACTCGATTGCGATAGCTGAGCGGCCTCGGTCGCTAAGCCTAAATCTTTAAGCATTAAGTCGACCATAAAGCCGCCTTGATAATCATTACTCGCAGGTGCGTGTTCCATCACGCCCGGTACCGGATTATATAACTCTAAACACCAGTTTTTCCCTGAGCTTTTGACCATGATATCGGACAATATTTTAGGATCTAAACCGTTATCAATCCCCATTTGCAATGCTTCAGAAGTGCCCGCCATTAAAATGGATAACAACATATTGTTGCATATTTTAGCGACCTGCCCCGCACCAACAGCGCCAGCATGGAAAATGTTTTTTCCCATGTCATTGAGTACCACTTGGGCGTGGTCAAAATGATCAACTTCGCCGCCACAGATAAAGCTTAAAGTACCTGCTACTGCCCCACCAACGCCACCAGAAACAGGCGCATCAATAAATGGAATGCCACGCTCTTGCGCGTCTTGCGCCACCAATCGCGCTGTAGCCGCATCAATCGTACTTGAATCAATCATCAGGGTGTTGTGATCAACCACGCTCAATAAACCCTGCTCGCCTAAATAAAGCCCAACCACATGCTTGCCAGCCGGCAGCATAGTGATCACAAACTGTTTATCAGTTGCAGCGTCATTAGCGCTCGATGCCGCCACCGCACCATGCTCAACCACACTGGCCATTGCGCTGGCGCTTAAGTCAAATACCTCAACTTGATGCCCAGCTTTAACTAAATTGATTGCCATTGGGCCACCCATGTTGCCTAGGCCAATAAATCCAACTTTTGCCATGATATTCTCCTTGTTATAATGCGTTTAGTGGGTGATCTTCATCACGCCAAATCGGGCTAAATAATTGGTCAATAATTTCATTGTCGACGTCAGCAACCGTATTAAAACGCCACGCGGGTTGATTGTCTTTTTCAATCAGTAAAGCGCGGACACCTTCTGCAAATTCACCCAGTTGACCACAGCGAACTGACAGTGACAATTCAAGTTGAAAACATTGCGCTAACGTCAGTTTTTTACCAATGCTAAGCTGCCGCGCCACAATATGGGCCGAAATAGCACTGCCTCGACTGAGTGACTTTTGGGCTTTAAGCAGCCACTTGTCTGGTGTTTCTAATTCGGTAATTGCCTGTACAACATCAAGCAGCTGATCACTGCTTAAAATTTCGGTTAATGTAGCTCGATGTGCCTCAATGTTGCCGACCGGTATCTCAGCGATAACACGAGCACCGAGCTGAGTTAATAACGCGGTCACTACTGTCGCGGCATCGCCGCTAAAATCATGCTCGGTCATCAATTGAATTAACTGGCTTTTTTGTTGATGTAATAAGAAGTGATCGCCGAGCTGTACTTCGAGACAATCTGCGGCATTAATTTGTGCTGCAGTTAGTCCCAGAAAGAGCCCAAGCTGGTCTGGCATTTTATTTAAAAAATAGGTGCCGCCAACATCTGGATACAAACCAATGCTTACTTCGGGCATGGCGACGCGTGAATTTTCAGTAACTACTCGATGGCTAGCGCCGGCCATTAAGCCCAGCCCACCGCCCATCACAAAGCCATTGCCCCACACGATAATAGGTTTGCTATAGGTATGAATGAGGTAATCGAGTTGATATTCCTTGGTGAAAAAGTCTTCGACATAGGGCGCGGCACAACCGGGCTGCGCCGCCATTTCATGGTACATTTGAACAATATCACCACCAGCACAAAAAGCTTTGTCACCGGCACTATCGAGCAAAACAGCAACGACAGATGGATCATTTTGCCAGGCGATTAACTGCGGCAATAACGAATCAACCATCGCTTGGCTTAAGGCATTAAGCGACTTCTCGCTGTTAAGCGTTGCTTGAATAAAAGTTTTATCATCCGCTATCCGATGATGGGTATAAATTACGGCACAATTATCAGTCATTAGCCATTTATCCATTGTGGTTTACGTTTTTCAAGGAATGCGGTTACCCCTTCTTTTTGATCTTTGGTATCAAAAAGGGCGACAAATTTCTCTCTCTCTAACGGTAACACACTATTGATAGAACCATCTCGACCCATTTGGATCAATGATTTACAAGCTGTTACGCTCGATGGCGATTGGTTAGCCGCTTTTTTAGCTAAGGCTAAAGCGACCGTTAGTGCTTCACCTTTGGCAACAACCTCTTCGACTAAACCAATTTGTTCCCCCTTGTCAGCGCCAATGCGCTCTCCACACAAAATCATGCGTTTAGCCCAGCCTTCTCCCACCAGTAAGCTCAAGTTTTGAGTACCACCAGCACAAGGCAATAAACCGACACTCGCTTCAGGTAACGCCAATTGTGCTTGTTGTTCGGCAATCCGAATATCGCAAGCCAGTGCGACTTCTAAACCACCACCCATCGCATAACCATTAATTGCAGCAATCGACACCCCTCTAAAGTTGGCAAGGGTTTCAAATGCTTCGCCAAAAATACGTGACATATCTGATGCTACGCCCTTGTCACCATCAGCAAATAAATTCAAATCGGCCCCGGCAGAAAAGAATTTGTCGCCAGCCCCCGTTAGCACGAGTGCATAAATATTTTTATCGGCGTTAAGTTCGACCACAATATCTCGTAATTGTGCCAAACTGGCGGCTGTCCAAGTATTAGCTGGCGGGTTAGCAATAGTAATTAATGCTGTATGCTCTTGATATTCAACTTTTAATAAATCTGTCACGATAACTTCCTTCAATAGTGATAGCAAACCCGAAACAAGCCGGATTGTTATTATTTATAAAATAGCGCTGGCGTCTTGATCTAATAAGCGACGAGCAATAATCACCCGCATAATTTCGTTGGTGCCTTCGAGTATTTGGTGCACTCGCACATCACGAAAGTGACGCTCTAAAGGGTATTCTTTGATGTAACCATAACCGCCGTGAATTTGCAGCGCTTGGTCACAGACTGAAAAACCAACATCGGTCGCAAAGCGTTTCGCCATTGCGCAATATGCAGTCTTTTCAGGATCATTCTGATCTAGTTTAAACGCCGCTAATCGTACCATTTGACGTGCTGCAACAAGCTCAGTGGCCATATCTGCTAGCTTAAATTGCAAGCCCTGAAATTGAGCCAACTCTTTACCAAATTGTTTGCGATCGTGCATATAGCTTGTTGCTGCATCGAGCGCCGCTTGCGCTGTGCCAATTGAACAAGTGGCAATATTAATTCGGCCACCATCAAGACCTGACATCGCCAAGGTAAAACCCTGCCCCTCTTGGCCTAATAAATGATCGACCGGGATTTTGACATTATCGAAGGTAATCATCCGCGTTGGCTGGGCATTCCAACCCAATTTTTCTTCCGCTTTACCATAGCTCACGCCCGGGGCATCGGCAGGGATCACCAACGCCGAAATACCTTTGGCCCCGGCCTGACCTGTTCGTACCATCACAACAAGTAGTTGAGTTGCCCCAGCGCCAGAGATAAACACTTTGGCGCCGTTAATCATATAATGATCGCCGTCGCGTGTTGCTGTCGTCGTTAATGATGCGGCATCAGATCCCGCCCCAGGTTCGGTTAAGCAATATGAAGCCAGTTGGGCTCCCGTGGTTAACCCGGGACACCAGGTTTTTTTAATTTCCGGTGTTCCCCAAGTCGCGACCATCCAAGTGGCCATATTATGGATAGTCAGCATGGCTGTCGTCGCGGTGCACCCGGTGGCTAGTTGTTCAAAAACTATCGATGCATCTAACCGAGACAAACCCAAACCACCCGCCTCTTCAGGGGTGTAAAGTGCACAAAAGCCAAGTTCTCCGGCTTGCTGCATTACCTTTGTTGGAAAAAAATGATCGCGATCCCATGCCGCGGCATGAGGGGCTAATTCATTATCAGCAAATTGTTTTGCTGTTTCACTAAACATGATTTGATCTTGGCTTAAATTAAAATTCATTAATGTTCCCCTTACTTCTCTTGAACAGCTTCTCTTGAACAGCTTCTCTTGAACAGCTTGTCTTAAGCAACTCAACTTTCGCAGCTGCGCGTTACACAATCACTGCAGTGTCGGTACAGCACTCTCACTACAGCACTCTCACTACAGCACTCTCACTACAGCACTCTCACTACAGCACTCTGGCTACAGTATTGCGCTACAGTATTGCGCTACAGTATTGCGTTACATTATTTCAATCGCAATCGCTGTCGCTTCGCCACCGCCAATACATAAACTAGCAACCCCTTTAGCTAAACCACGCGCTTTAAGTGCATGCAATAACGTCACAATAATCCGCGAGCCACTCGAACCTAACGGGTGGCCTAACGCACAGGCACCGCCATTAACATTAACCTTAGCGTGATCAATAGCCAGTCCTTTCATGCCCAGCATGGTCACCATGGCAAAGGCTTCGTTAATTTCAAATAAATCGACATCGGCGACCGACCAACTGGCTTTATCTAACAAAGCGGTCATCGCGCCAATTGGGGCAATGGTAAATTCACTGGGTTGCAGGGCATGTGTTGCATGAGCGACAATTTTCGCCATTGGGGTTAAACCGCGCTGAGATGCTTCACTTAGCCGCATAATTAACAAGGCCGACGCGCCATCGGAAATAGAACTTGAGTTAGCAGCGGTGATCGTGCCCTCTTTGGCAAACGCAGGACGCAGCGAGCCTATTTTATCAATCCGGGCATTGCCCGGCTGTTCGTCGGTATCAACCACAATATCGCCGCGGCGGTTAGTCACCGTTACCTGCGCTATTTCATCAACAAACGCTCCCGAGCCAATAGCGTCATTGGCACGATTAAGCGAACTTATTGCAAACTCATCCATTTGTTGGCGAGTAAAACCTTCGCTGTCAGCCGTTTCCTGGGCAAACGTGCCCATTGAACGCCCGGTGTATGCGTCTTCGAGTCCGTCGAGAAACATATGATCTTTCACTTCGCCATGGCCCATTCTATAACCGCTGCGTGCCTTGGGCAGTAGGTAAGGTGATTGACTCATATTTTCCATGCCACCAGCAATAACGACTTTAGCGCTGCCTGCTAGCACAAAGTCATGTGCCATCATTACCGCCTTCATGCCCGAACCACAAACCTTATTAATTGTGGTACAAGCGGTGCTTTTGGCTAAGTTGGCTTTCAACGCTGCTTGACGGGCTGGCGCTTGACCCAGCCCAGCGGGTAAAACACAGCCCATAATAACCTCATCAATCTGATCGTTGCTCAAGCCGGTGTTGGCAACCAACTGCGCAATAGCAACACTGCCAAGTTCAGGGGCACTAACACTGCTTAAGCAACCACCAAAACCGCCCATTGGGGTACGGGCTGCTGCGACAATAACAATAGGATCGAGATTGGTCATAAGATCACTCCATAAATTAATTTATCCGAAAAGGATAATATCTAACCTACTTATACCTTCCGTTTACGCCAACGTAAAGAAAAAGCCGCTATAATCGCCAAAATAAACAATCGTTATTCAAATCTTTCGAATATCCAACTATGCACTATAATTTATTGTCATTAATAGCTGTACAAAAGTAGTAACTTAGCGAGTCCTGTAATCGATAAGTTACTACCATAAGGAATAATATGGATCCAATTAATCGAAGAGATGGCGTTAGAGTAGCCGTTAATAGAGATATTAAAGCCGTTATTTTAGATAATAAAATACCTTGTGAATTATTCTCAATCAATCTGGCTGGATTACGGTTAAGTCATAAAATAACCAACGTTCTTCCGAACTTAGCTGTTGAGTTGTCCCATCGAAATGGCAGTGTTGTTATTATTGAGTGCCAAGTGGTCAAAATTGAATCTGACAGCTCTATTTTAAAGTTTTCACCGTTAACTGAAATCCAACGTAGTGTTTTACACAATATGCTCCAACTGCAGCAAGCTTGCTTGCCGGGACAAAAATAAGCGACGACTGTGCGAAATAACCACAGCATATTGGTCGATATCTCGCTGATTTATGCCCGAACAACAGCACTGATGTTATTTTTATCATTGAGCTAACTTATTGATTGATTTTTATTTATCGAAAGCTAATAATGCTGCCACTGATAAAGGCAAACCATCCGAAAGGTTGGGACGCAAAGCCACCGGTCTAATGAATTAGTTAACTTAATTCAACGATAGCGGGGTTACCAAAAGATACAAAATACACTCGTGTTTTGTTCTGGTGCGTTGTCTTCCTCAGTTTTTAGGTAGGTTATAAGAACTTGTTTGGGGATGAGATAAAATGGTACAAAAACGGCGTAACGATACAAAAAAATTGAAGCGATTAAAACTCGGCATTGCCGTTTCTTTGGCACTCGTATTAACAAATTGTGACAGCGATTCAGCCGCAATAAACTCTTTTTCGAGTCACGCGGGCGATGGCCCGATTAAAGAAACTTTAGTTTGTTTAGATATTAACAATAACGCATTGCGTGACAGCAATGAACCTTGCACGATGACCGATGACAATGGCGCTTATCTATTTAATCAACTTGACCCTAGCATCGATTTAACGAAAGTACCGCTGTTGGTCAAGGCGACCCCCGCTCTAAATCAGGATAAGGGTTCACCCAGTTCGGGTGCCGTAGTTAAAAACTCTGACACCGGGCATCAACAGGCACCACAAATTATTAGCGACTCAACCAATACCAAATTATTGCAAGGTAATAGCTACTTAATTAATGATGACAAGGAAACACTGTTAGTTAATTTTTCTGCTGACTCGATACTTGAGGTTATGAATATAAAGTATCAGTTCGATCAGCAAAGTTCTGATCGTCAACAAGCGCAATGGACCATTGATAAAGAGCAAAATTTACTTATCGTGTTTGACGATCAATGGTTCACTCTCAAACTGACTCAGGGATTGGGCACTGATACTATCTTCGCCATCGAGCAAGACGAACACGGCATTGAGCGTAACACGGTGCTTAATCTCATTACGCCAATCACAGTAACATCACCTGCACTGGCGCAACCGTTATTACTGACCCGCGATGAACAATGCAGCCTAACCATGACACTTAATGGCCTAGCTCAGCAGCAAGGCTCGGCAGTCATTGACGCGACCCATTGTAGCGACATCAGTCAAGAGATGGCGGCCGATATTTTTGAAACTCGCTGGTTTGCTAATAACACAAAACAGCTGACCTTAGAAATAGCATCTGCCGCTAATAACTACGCGCCAACAACACTGCTATTTTCAGACCTAACGCTAGCAAAGCAGCCGTATGTATTAATGACTTTCGAACATTTGGCCCCCGATTCAAGTCAAGACTCGTTGCTCGATTTTGTATTATGGAAAAAAGTGTCTGCTGGGGTGCAATTCACTAACCCTAAACAGGCCATCCGATTGTAGCAGTGGCTATTTAAACGATTTGTTACACAAAAAAGCCAGCATCTTAATGCTGGCTTTTTAGCGTGCGCAAGTTATTTAACTTACTTACCGTGTTTGATTTCTTTGTAATATTTAATCAAATTAAAGGTCGACGAGTCGTGTTTTGCTATCTCGCTGTCTTGATGCAATTCCTGATTTATTTTAGCGGCCAGACCTTTGCCAAGTTCAACGCCCCACTGATCAAAAGAACAAATTTGTAAAATAATGCCCTGCACAAATATCTTTTGCTCATATAACGCGATAATTCGGCCCAAGCTATGCGGATCAACCCGATCGAGCAAAATGGTGTTGGTCGGGCGGTTTCCTTGGTGAACCTTATGCGGTGCTAACTGATCAATATAAGCAGGCGTACGGCCTTTCGCTTTTAAATCTTCTCGTACATGCTTTTCATTAACGCCACTCATCAGTGCCTCGGTCTGCGCAAAGAAGTTACTCATTAAGGTATCGTGATGGCCACCAATTGGGGTTGAACTTTCAATCGAACCAATAAAGTCGGCTGGTATAATGTTTTTGCTCTGATGTAAATACTGATAAAAAGCATGCTGACCATCAATGCCCAATCCACCCCAAATAGACGGTACAGTTTGGTAGTTTATATTCTGACCTTCCCAGTTAACTGACTTACCGTTAGACTCCATCTCTGCTTGTTGCAGATAAGCTGCCAGCATATGCAGTGTTTGATCATAAGGCAAAATAGCTTGTGATTGCGAGCCTAAAAAGGTGGTGTTCCATAAGCTGATTAACGCCAAGATCACTGGTGCATTTTGCTCTAAAGGTGCCTCACAAAAATGCTGATCCATTTGATTGGCGCCATCGAGCAATTGCAAAAACTTTTCAAAGCCCATATCTAACGCAATGGGCAAACCAATCGCTGACCACAAAGAGAATCGGCCACCAACCCAATCCCACATCGAAAAGATATTCTGGGCATCAATCCCAAACTTAACGGCATTTTCGACATTGGCGGTTACTGCGACAAAATGGTGCTTGGTGGCATCATCGTCAAACGACGCAGCCCTTAGCCAATTTTTAGCCGTATTAGCATTAGTAATCGTCTCGGTGGTGGTAAATGTTTTCGATGAAATAACAAACAAGACCGTTGCAGGATCTAATGGCCGTAGCACTTCAGCTATTTGAGCAGCATCGACATTAGAGACATAATGTACCCTAACGCTGTTATCGCTATAATGTTTTAGCGCTTCGGTGACCATTTGCGGCCCAAGGTTCGAACCACCGACTCCAATATTAACCACATCGGAAATTCGCTTGCCAGAATAACCTAACCATTGTCCTTGCCTGACCTGCTTAACGAACGCTTCCATTTTATCAAGCTGGCCAGAAATAGCGTCGGTAATATTCTCGCCATCAACAACCAGTTCTTTACCTGAACGATCGCGTAATGCGGTATGCAACACTGCACGGTTTTCAGTCATGTTAATCTTTTCACCAGCAAACATCTTGTCACGCCATGTCTCAACATCGCAATCTTTAGCCAGCTTAATCAAGCCGGTTAAGGTTTGCTCGGTCACCAGATTTTTTGAATAATCTAATAACAGCTGGGGTAGTTTGAGAGAAAATTTATCAAATCTTGCTGGATCATCAGCAAAAAGATTATTTAGGTGGCACTGCTTCATCTCTTTAGCGTGCTCGGTCAAAAACTGCCAGCTTGCTAATTCGTCACGATTTTTCATTGGTTGACCTACATTAATAGAGTTACAATAAGACACTTAAGCTCTCATACTAAGTGAAACACCTAAACCATGACAACCGATTTATGTAATAAAATTACAAAAAATCGTCATTTGGCCAGCAAATGCGCCAATTAACTGTTTTTTTATTACGCCACGGTCAAACGACTCATAACCAGCATTTACTCGGCCGCACTGACGTTCCATTATCAGCCATGGGCTGGCAACAAATGAGTGACGCACTCACTAAGTCGCTGCACTTTGATCAAATTATTACATCACCGCTAATTCGTTGTCATGACTTTGCGACTCAATATGCAAAATCAAACGCTTGCCCTTTATTAATTGAGCCGATGTTACAAGAACTCGATTTTGGGATATGGGATGGCCAGACTCACGACGCCCTTTGGCAGCAACCTAATGCGCTGCTCGAGGCATTTTATCGTGACCCTTGGCAACAAACTCCACCTAACGGTGAGGCAGTCGCAGATTTTTGCCAACGCTTAGATAACACTTGGCAATCGTTACTGCAACAATCAGGTTCAAGCCTAGTCATTTGCCATGGCGGCGTCATACGATATTTTATCGCCAAAATATTAGGCATGCCCTTGCCCGGCACTCGTCATTTAACCGCGCTTGATATTCCGCATGCTGCGCTGATTAAAATTAGCATCACTGTTGATGATAACGATGTGGTGTGGCCAACTATTCATTGGTCATCGCATTAACAATAGAGGTTAACTCATCAGTAACATGTTGTAATTTGCGCGGGTTGCTTGGTATTTTTGCACCGTAGTTTTAAGCCAAGCCGCTTTAATCATTAGGCTTTGAGGCGTAACACTGATATTCTTAACCATTGAGATTTTGTTGATAGTGCCCGCTCCGTATTGCTACTGGTAATGCTTGGCAGCAACTAATAGCTAATATTATTACTCAGTATTGGGGCTTATAATATAACGGCTTAGTTAAGCGTGCAGCGCCCATGGTTAAACCGACAGATTCAGGGAATATACCGTCACATACCGATTGAGTAGTCAGCGACCCTCTGCTTACTTTATTGGTATTGGTTCCCCAAATATTATTTACACATAAAGAAATAACACTTGGCATAATTATTCTGTTTTTGCTGCTTATTTTTCTTACCCATATTTTAGCTACTAAGTACCACACTGTGAGAGATTATGTTTTCAATTGAGCCGCTAGCCACTGGTAATTTATCTAAAATTGAACACCAGATAAATACTAAAACCAAACCATTAGGATCGCTGGGTAAGCTAGAATCATTAGCACAACAACTGGCGTTAATTTTAGGCGGTGACACACCGGTGTTAACCAAACCAACGCAACTTATCTTTGCGGGTGACCATGGTGTGGCAGAGTTTGGTATTTCCATTGCTAGCAGCGAAGTTACTGGCCAGATGATTAGCAATTTTTGTGCTGGGGGCGCTGCGATTAATGTATTTTGCCGTCAATCAAAAATGGATTTGAAAATTATTGATTGTGGCACCGAGTTTGAACAACCGGAGCATCCACTATTAATAAAACAACGTTTAGGTGATTGCACCGAACCGTTTAACCTAACTCCTGCTATGGCTGATGAAGATGTAGTGGTAGGATTAGGTTTTGGCGCTAAAATCGCTAACCAGCAATTAAATAATGGCGCTAACATCATCGGCATCGGTGAAATGGGCATCGGTAATACCACATCAGCTTCAGCGATCATGATTGCACTAACCGATCTTGACCTTGAATACTGTGTTGGCCGTGGCACTGGCGTTGACAACGATTGCCTTGCCCGCAAGAAAGAAATTATTCATACCGCTTTGTTGTTACACAGCGATACTTTAACGTCTCCCATTGCGATTATGGCGGCTGTGGGTGGCTTTGAAATAGTGCAAATGACCGGGGCTATTCTAGCCATTGCTCAAGCAAAAAAAGTTATTCTAGTCGACGGCTTCATTTCCAGTGTTGCCGCCCTGCTCGCGGTAAGAATGTACCCAGCGGCGCGAGATTACATGATCTTTAGTCATTGCTCTAAAGAGCTTGGCCATCATTTGTTATTAAAAGAACTGCAAGCCGATCCGCTGCTCAATCTTGATTTGCGCCTTGGTGAGGGCTCTGGTTGTCCGCTTGCGCTGCCACTATTGCAAAGCGCACTGGCTTTTTATAACGAAATGGCCAGTTTTGAACAAGCTGATGTCACCGACGTAATATAAAACATGAAAATCAAAGCGCTACTTTGCCAGCAATGGACGTTGTGGCTAGTTGCTTTAAGCTTTATGACCCGAATCCCGGTGCCGGCATTTAAAAATTTCGACGCTCGCTGGCTTAATCAAGCAAACAGCTACTATGGCGTGGTTGGTTTGCTCGTTGGCAGCATTAGTGGTTTGGTGTTGCTGACCGCAGGCCTGATATTACCAGCGAGCATCGCGATTATTTTGGCGATGATTGCCAGCGTTATGTTAACAGGTGGCTTTCACGAAGATGGCCTGGCCGACACACTTGACGGCTTTGGTGGTGGTTGGACGGTTGCTAAAAAACTCGCCATCATGAAAGATTCTCGCCTCGGTACCTATGGCGCATTAGCGTTAGCGCTGGCCTTATTACTCAAATTTTTCTTATTGCTCGAGCTCAGTCACCTTAGCCTCGCTTTAACCGGTGTTGCGCAGGCGTTAATCATTGGTCACTGTCTTAGTCGCGTCATGGCCGTTAGCTTGATGTATGATCAACCTTATGTCAGAGACGACGACTCAAGCAAAATAAAATCCCTGACCAAGCAGCTAACCCCGTTGCAATTAGCGGTTTTATTGCTAACAGCGGCCTTGCCGTTGCTCTTTGTATCACTTAATTTAGCCCTATTGATGATCGTAAGTGTTTGGCTGCTGCGGTTGTTGTTAATTCGCTGGTATCGTCAACAAATTGGTGGCTATACCGGTGACTTGCTTGGCTGCGCTCAACAAATCTGTGAGCTGTTGTGTTATCTCATTTTACTGGTAGCTTGGCGTTAATTACCTAGCTATTCGCTCATTAATACCAAGTAAATACCAAATTAAAACCAAACAAATCCCAAAATTTTAGCAAACAAATACCAAGCATTACTAAAGTATGATTAATCAGGAATAACTATGTCGCAAGATAACCAACAACGTCATCAGGCACGCCAACAAAAACTCCAGCAAAGTGTTCACGAAAAAATTGCTAAAGCAGATCAAGAGCAAGGCATTTTTATGATCTTGACCGGTAATGGCAAAGGCAAAACAACCGCTGGCTTTGGTACGGTATTGCGTTGTGTTGGCCATGATCAACGTGCCAGTGTCGTGCAGTTTATTAAAGGCCAATGGCCCTGTGGCGAGCGCAATATATTAGAAAAACTCGGGGTTGAATTTCATGTCATGGCCACAGGTTTTACTTGGGATACTCAAGATAAAGCTGGCGATACCCAAGCCGCTCAATTAGCGTGGCAACATGCGACACGCATGCTGAGCGATCCGAGCATTGATCTGGTACTGCTCGACGAAATCACCTACATGCTGAGTTACCATTATATTGATGTCGATAGTGTCGTTAAAGCCATTTTAAATCGACCAGCGTCTCAGCATGTCATCATAACAGGCCGCGCTTGTCACCGCGCCCTTCTCGAGATTGCAGATACTATTAGCGAAGTGAAACCCACTAAACATGCATTCGACAATGGCATTAAAGCCCAAGTTGGTTTTGATTATTAATGACTCTAATCGTGTCTTCCCCCTATTGCCCTAGCTTATTGTTGCAGTCATAGCGTGCAACAATAGCGGGCTATCGATCGTTGCCATAACCAATGCAACTCCAATCGAATCAATCAATTAGTATTAATTAACTCTTTATTTTCATACTGTGTACAATAGAGCCTATCTTAAGAAATGGATGAGCATGTTATGGCCCAAGTATTAAGCCAACTATTAGATTTATTAAGCTTAGAGAAAATTGAAGATGGCATTTACCGAGGCAACAGCCAAGATTTAGGCTTTGGTCGGGTTTATGGCGGGCAAGTGATCGGCCAAGCACTCAGTGCTGCCAAACAGACCCTTGACGAGCAGTGGGCAATTAATTCGTTTCATTGTTATTTTTTACGGATGGGCGATTCGGCCAAACCCATTGTTTATGATGTTGAGTCAATTCGTGACGGCCGCTCCATAGCGACCCGCCGAATTAAAGCGATTCAGTATGGTAAACCTATTTTCTACCTGACAGCCTCGTTTAATTTGCCCGATCAAGCATTTGACCATCAGGCCCCTATGCCTGTGGTCGCGCCGCCAGAAGGGCTAATGTCTGAAGTTGACATAGCACGTAAGTTTGAGCATTTGATTCCAGAACAAGTCCGCGCTCAATTTACCTCTGATAAGCCAATCGAGATCCGGCCCGTTGAAGCAGTTAACATTGCCAATCCACAAAAAATGGCACCAGTACGTCATGTTTGGATGCGTGCCAATGGTCAGCTACCAGACGATTTACGGGTTCATAAAAGTTTGCTTGCTTATGCCTCTGACTTTTCGATGCTAGCCGTTGCCGCACAACCCCACGGTGTTTCCTTTATGACGCCAGACTTGCAAATGGCCACCATCGATCACAGCATGTGGTTTCATCGTGATTTTAGGTTCGACGATTGGTTGCTCTATCAAATTGAAAGCCCGAGTACCAGCGGTGGTCGCGGTTTTGTGACTGGCCGGATCTATGATCGTCAAGGGCGTTTAGTTGCCAGCACCGCCCAAGAAGGCGTATTACGCTGGTCCAAAAAATAATCCGAATTTATGCTACCTCTCGCTGCAGGCGCTAACACTATGCTCAAAAAGTCATGGCAAAATGAACAAACATTTTTAATTATTGCCACTATTATTACCGCACTGTGCTTCTCAGCTTGGGGCGCGTTGTTAAATAATTTTGCGATTGAGCAAGTCAATTTTGGCGGCGCGCAAATTGGATTATTGCAAAGCTTACGTGAAATACCCGGCTTTTTAGCCTTCACCGCAATATTTTTATTGCTGGCAATGACCGAGCAAACCTTAATTTTATTAGCCTTGTGCTTGCTTAGCATTGGCGTAGCAATTACCGGTCTTTTTCCGTTCGAATATGGGTTATATGCAACAACGGTTCTCATGTCGATTGGCTTTCATTATTTCGAAACCATCAATAATTCATTAACGTTACAATGGATAAATAAAGAAAAGACCCCGTCCTTTTTCGGTAAAATGATTGCGATAAAATCAATGACCTCGCTGGCGACTTACGCTGGGATTTGGGTGGCTGTTTCGGTCTTAGCTTGGCAGTTTTCCACCCTCTATTTGGTCTTTGGGTTACTAGGCTTAGCCCTCGTGCTGTCGCTAGTGCTCGTGATGCCAACGTTTAATAATCGCGTCAGCCAACATAAAAAACTCTTGGTCCGCAAAAAATATTGGCTTTACTACTTATTGGTCTTTTTAAGTGGCGCTCGCCGTCAGATCTTTGTCGTATTCGCTGGCTTTATGATGGTTGAGAAGTTTGGTTATGATGCATCTGACATGGCGTTACTTTTTATTGCCAATCACTTAGCCAGTCTTTATTTCGCGCCAAAACTTGGGTCGTTAATTGAAAGAATTGGCGAAAAGCGAACCCTGACTTTCGAGTACCTTGGCTTAATCGTAGTCTTTAGTGGTTACGCGCTGGTTGAAAACCAATATATTGCCAGTGGCCTCTATGTTATCGATCATCTATTTTTTGCGATGGCAATTGCCCTAAAAACCTACTTTCAAAAAATAGCGGATCCGCGAGATATCGCCGCAACCTCAGGGGTTAGTTTTACCATTAACCATATTGCGGCTGTGGTGATTCCGGCATTCTTTGGGATTATTTGGCTAACCAACCCATCATTGGTCTTTGTCACTGGCGCCGCCATTGCGGTATGTTCACTGGCATTGACCCAGCTAATTCATATTCCAGATCTTAGTGCAACTAAGGCTGAGCCAGCCAAGCAATAAAGAGATTTAATCTAATAGAATCGACGCCAGTTTTGATGGCTGGCGCCGATTAAATTACGCTAATCTGTTACCTAGCAAATAGCTCCACGTTACTGTGACCATTGCCTTGTGCGGTAATTTGAACGCGAGTGCCAACTC
>Ga0209395_1003381_pt1 | contig 19781 bp, 18 predicted proteins | sample GOMGulsemesocosm_3_FD_184635 | JGI IMG/M metagenome (GOLD analysis project Ga0209395, IMG submission 184635) | Methane-oxidizing microbial communities from mesocosms in the Gulf of Mexico - GOM9D Gulf of Mexico (SPAdes) (version 2) | ecosystem: Environmental > Aquatic > Marine > Cold seeps... | reverse complement strand
TAAAACTGTGTTTTCTAACGATTTTGCCTAAATAAAAACAATCTTTTTTATGCATCCTCGATATTTTGTTTGTGTACGAACTACTCAGCAGCGTTTTGTGCGTCGTCAATACTTTCCGGAGCTTCAGGAGCTTCTTCAGTTTTGGCAGCAGCAGCCTCAGCAGCAGCTTTCGCGTCTGCAGCAGCTTTAATAGCTTCGTTCTTTACTGCATCAGCAGCAGCCTTACGGTCTTCATTTACTTTTTGCTCAGCAGCAAAAGCTTTCGCTTTTTCTTCCTCAACATTTTTAGCTAATCCATCAGCCTTTGCAGTAATTTTCCCTTCTTTAGCATCTACCCAAGCTTGGAATTTTTCCGCTGCTTGTTCTTCAGTTAAAGCTCCTTTTCTTACTCCACCTACAAGGTGATTTTTTAACATAACTCCTTTGTACGACAAGATTGCTCTAGCAGTATCTGTAGGTTGTGCTCCGTTTTGTAACCATTTTACAGAACCATCAACATCTAAGTCAATAATTGCTGGGTTAACATTTGGATTGTAAGTACCTAATTTCTCTAAGTATTTACCATCTCTTTTTGAACGTGCATCTGCAGCTACTACCCAATAAAAAGGTTTTCCTTTTTTACCGTGTCTTTGTAATCTAATTTTTACTGGCATTTTGTGTTAAATTTTAAGGTACGCGACCTTGATTATTAATTTTAAGTGTGCAAATATATGAAGATAATTTGAATCGACACATCAATCACATTTTATTTTACTCAAATTAAAAGTTATCTCTGAAAAACAAACCTTCGTTAATCCTCTAAACAACAAGTAATTCACTTTTATAATTATACCAAACCGGTAAAACCAAGGAAAGCCATGGATAACAACCCAGCAATAATCAAATTAATAGGCACTCCTTTCATTCCTTTAGGCACATTGGCCAATTCCATTTGCTCTCTAATACTAGCAAAAATGATTAAAGCTAAACCAAAACCGATAGAATTAGCAACCGCATAAAACACCGCTTTTAACAAGCTCACTTCTTCCAATCCTAAAGCTAAAATAGCCACACCTAACACGGCACAATTGGTAGTAATAAGTGGTAAAAACACACCTAAGGCTTGATATAAGGGCGGGCTTACTTTTTTCAAAATAATTTCCACCATTTGCACTAAGGCAGCAATGACCAATATAAATGTAATGGTTCTTAAGTATTCTAAACCTGCCGGCATTAATACATATTGATGTAATAAAAACGTTGCCATAGTAGCAATCGTCATTACAAAAAGTACCGCACCAGACATTCCTATGGAGGTAGATACTTTATTGGAAACTCCAAAAAACGGACAGATTCCTAAAAACTGAGCAAGTACAATGTTATTAACAAATACCGCTGATATTAAAATTAAAATATAATCCATGATGTCTTATTTTGTAGGTATTTTATTAAACATTGCTGATAGGTAAGCCAAGGCAATAAATGCTCCAGGAGGCAAGATAAATACAATAAATGTACTTGCATTTTCAGGTACAAATGACCATCCGAATAAGCTTCCACTACCTAGTATTTCTCTTACTGCCCCTAACAATGTTAAGGCTATAATAAACCCAAGTCCCATACCTAAAGCATCGATAATAGAGTCCAATAAATTATTTTTCGAAGCAAAGGCCTCTGCCCTTCCTAAGATCAAGCAGTTTACAACGATTAGCGGAATAAAAATCCCCAATTGCTCGTATAAAAATGGAATATAAGCTTCCAGTACCATTTCTACAATAGTTACAAATGATGCAATGATGATGATAAATGCCGGAATACGAACCTTACTAGGTATTTGTGTTTTTACTTGAGACACAACGATATTTGACATTAACAATACAAAAGCTGTTGCTACTCCCATTCCTAATCCATTAAAACCAGAAGTAGTAACTCCTAGTGTAGGACACATTCCTAACAACATGACGAATACTGGGTTTTCAGCAACAATTCCTCTTAAAAATGTTTCTTTTTTATTTACTGTTGATTCCATATCCCTAGTCTTTTTTTAAATTATCAAACACATCATATGCCTGTTGTACAGCCTCGCTAAAAGCACGGGTACTAATGGTAGCTCCCGTTAAAGCATCTACATCTCCACCATCTTTTTTAGGTTTCAAATTAAAAGTTCCTGGATTTTTATCAACGTATTGTTGGATAAATCGCTCGCTTTTAATTTTAGTTCCCAAACCGGGTGTCTCTTTTTGCTCTAGTACTTGAATATTGTTAATACTTCCATCAGGATTAAATCCGGCCATCACTTTAATCAAGCCACTAAATCCTTTATTAGTCATTCCGATAACAGCCACACCGACCATTTCATCAGCTTTACGTGCTGTATATACCTCAACACTATCTTTAAAGCCTTCTTTAAAAAAGGTTTTCATTTCTGAAACGGGATTGTTATCAAAACTAGGAACAACCATTTCTATAGCCGCTACTTTACGTTTTAATTTTGCTGCTGCAATAGGTCCTTCTGTAGCAATGTTTACATAAGATAATGCGAATCCAGAGATAAGCGTTACAATAAACAACGCAGCTACCATATTTATAAAAGTTGATTCTTTTTTCTTCATGACTTATACAAATTTAGCAGTTATTTTAGATCCAAAACGTTTTGGTTTTAACATCTTGTTCAACAATGGCACAAAGGCATTCATTATTAATATAGCAAACGAAACTCCTTCTGGATATACTCCAAACATCCTGATCACCATAGTTATAATTCCAATCATAGCCGCAAAAACTAACATCGCCTTAGTTGTCATAGGACTGGTTACCATATCGGTCGCCATAAAGAAGGCTCCTAACACAGCTCCACCGGTCACTAGATGAAATATTGGATTTGCATACATTTCTGGATCGTACATCCAAAAAGCAGCGCCAAATAAGGCCATACTTCCCAACATTGCTACTGGAATATGCCATGTAATTACTTTTCTTATCAATAAATATACGCCTCCTAACAACAGTGCCAAGACGGACATTTCACCTAAAGAACCACCTGTTAACCCTATAAACATATCCATTACAGACGGCATTTTTGCCGCAATCTCAGTCATGGATTCACCATACAGCAATCCTTCTTTTAGTATTGCCAACGGAGTTGCACCAGATACCGCATCTACTACTCCCAAGTCTCCAGGAGTTGCAACGGCCCAATTGGTCATTTGAGCAGGAAATGATACTAGTAAAAACACACGCCCTACTATGGCAGGATTAAAAATATTAAAACCCAATCCTCCAAAAGACATTTTAGCCACTCCAACAGCCACTAAACTACCCACAATAATCATCCAAATAGGAATAGAGGAAGGCAAGTTAAACGCCAACAATATCCCCGTGATTAATGCAGAACCATCAGTGATAGTTGTCTTAGTTTTCATGATGAATTTCTGAATTCCATATTCAAACAACAAACATGAAACAACCGCCACAGCTGTTGTAATTAATGCAGAAATTCCAAACACGTAAACCGATACTAAAAAAGCAGGAATCAGTGCGATTACTACATCGTACATCACTGTTTTTAATGCTTTACCCGAATGTACATGGGGTGAAGCTGATATTATATTTTTTTGAATACTCATTATTAATTCTTTAAAAGGTCTAATTTTTTTACAATAGTTTTCCCTAATCTGATTTGATCCAAAATAGGACGACTAGAAGGGCAAACATAACTACAAGAACCACATTCTATACAGGTCATAATATCCTCAGATACGGCCTGTTCGAACATTGTTTTCTCCGTCAAACTCATCAGTAAATTTGGTTCTAATCCCATAGGACAAACAGAAACACAAGTAGCACATCTTATACAATTTTGTACTTCTTTTCTACTGGCTTCCTTATCAGAAATCAATAAAATACCAGACGTTCCTTTGGTTACTGGAACACTCGTGTTTTTAATGGCTTTTCCCATCATAGGACCTCCATTGATAATCTTACGAGTATCATCTGGTAAGGCTCCTACGGCAGCAATTAAGTCCGTAATAGGTGTTCCAATTTTTACCCAAAAATTCCCAGAAGTCTCTAAAGATTTTCCAGTCACTGTAACCACTCTTTCTGTTAAAGGCCTGTTGTTTTGTACAGCATCGTACACCGCAAACACAGTCCCAACATTATGAACCACTACCCCAACATTTAAAGGCAATCCCCCTACAGGAACTTCTCTTCCTAAAATAGCTCTAATTAATTGTTTTTCTCCTCCTTGTGGATACTTCACTTTTAACGCTGCTATCTGAATTTCTGGTTCGTTTTTACAAATTTCTTTCAATGCCTTAATAGCATCTTTCTTATTATTTTCAATTCCAATGATTGCTTTATTAATCCCAAAAGCTTTCAGTAAAATTTTAATACCGACAACGATCTCTTCGGTTTTTTCTAACATCAATCGATGATCCGCTGTCAAATAAGGTTCACATTCCACCCCATTTATCAACAAACAATCTATTTTCTGTTCTGGTTTTACGGCTAGTTTGACATGCAATGGAAACGTTGCACCACCCAAACCAACAATTCCATAATCAGCTATTGTTTTCACAATTTCCTTAGGAGATTGTGTAATTTCATGTTTTATAGGAAATACTTCATCTACCAAATTACTTTCGTCTTTGGCATCTACACGAATAACGATACAGTCTTTTTTATACCCACTGCTATCAATTATCTTATCAATTTTTGTCACCACACCCGCTACTGGCGAATGGATATTAGAAGAAACAAAACCACCTGATTTTGCAATTACTTGCCCTATGACTACTTTTTCCTTGCGCTCAACAATTATTTGAGCAGGAGCACCAATATGTTGTGCAACGGGCACATGTACTGTCTTAGGCAACGGTAATTTTTGAATACTCTTCGTAGCCGTTAATTTATTTTCTGGAGGATGCACACCTCCTTTTGGAAATGTTTTAAGCATTGTTTTCTGTTTTTTCTGGGATTACACTTTCTACCTTAACTTCTACTTTTTCAATAGCAGCCTTCGGTTCTTTTTTAATTGCCGGCTTCACTTTGGCAGCCACAGCATCATCACTATTTTCTTTCACTACTTTTTTAACCTTTTTTACAGGTTTCTTAGCGTCTTCCTTTTTCACTTTAGGCGGAGGAAAATTAGTTTCTATAATAGAATCTGTAGGACAAATAGGCACACATTTTCTACATAAAGTACATAAATCTGGATCTATATATGCCAACATATTTTCCATAGTGATGGCATCTTTTGGACAAATATCAAAACATTTATTACAACCGATACAAGCTACTGAACAGGCTTTTCTTGCGATTCCACCTTTGTCTTGATTCATACAGCTCACAAATATTTTTAAATCACGTTTTTTCTTAGGACGCATTTCAATAATATCTTTTGGACAAGCCTTAACACAAGCTCCACAAGAAGTACATTTATCTGTATCAACAACTGGTAATCCTGTTTTTTCATCCATATGCATGGCATCAAAATCACAGGCATCAACACATTCTCCCATTCCTAAACAGCCGTATTCACAATCAGTTTCTCCACCGTATAATAAGGTAGAAATACTACAAGACGATGGCCCTTGAAATTCACTAGTTTTAGGACGTACATCACAACCACCTTGACAGCGAACTACCGCCACAGTTGGAGCTTGCTCTGTTACTTCTTTTCCTAATATATCTGCCACAGCTTTCATGGTATCGTTCCCTCCAACTGGACAAAACAATTCAGAAATATCTTCTGTCTGCACTAAATTTTCGGCAAATGATTTACATCCAGGAGAACCACAACCAGCACAGTTGGCCCCCGGTAATACATCTTCCACTTTTTCGATCAGTGGATCCTCGTATACATAAAACTTTTTTGAAACAAAATACAAGATGAGTGCCGCAAAAACGCCTAACATCACCAATAATAAAACGCTATACAACATAGTCATTAGTTCTTAATTTGATTTAATAATGATACTTTAAATTTTTCTTTAAATACAGTTCTTAAAAAATAGAGCAATATATAATAAGGAATCAATATGGCTAAAGACAGCAGTCCCGCAATAGATTCTGGTAAAAAGACGGTGCCTACAATTAAGGTAATTATCACCAATAAAAAAGGCAGTACATACGCATAAATAACAGCAGTCAAACCTCTTTTTTTATCGATCCCCACTGTGATAACGTCGTTTAAATCTATCGATTTATTCATTTTTACATGTACAATTTTATCACCACTATCCACTCCACAAGCAGATTGCGCCTTACATCCATCACAATTAGCATTGGACTTTAAACGCACAGTGGCTTGTTCTCCACAAACGGACTCCACCACTCCTGTAGTTCTAAAAAGCTTATTTGAATTTGAAAATTGACTATTATTACATGTATCCATACGACAACATCTCTCTATTTAACCGGATAAAATTACAACAAGACCTAGATGTGAACAATGACCATTGTTAGGTTTTTGACCGTCATCAAAATTAAAGTGTCACAAAAACGCTTAAAAGCACTTAAGACACTGATTATACATACGTTAATCCATGTGATAAAAGTCATAAATCTAGAACAAAAACAACTTGTTGATAAATAAAAACAACATCTCTCTATTATGATATTCAAAATGGTTAATTTTAAAACCTCATTTTACACTAAAAATATTCAGACTTCATGTACCTAATTTTTGATACAGAAACTACGGGTTTACCCAAAAGTTGGAATGCTCCAATTACAGACACAAATAACTGGCCACGCTGTGTCCAAATTGCTTGGCAGCTGCATGATGAGTTTGGAAAGCTACTGGAACATGACGATTTTTTAATCATCCCTGAGGACTATAATATTCCTTATGATGCCGAAAGAATTCATGGAATTTCTACGGAACTAGCCCAAGAAAAAGGGATAGATTTACACGACGGTCTGAACAGATTTAACGAAGCCCTAGAAAAAACAACCTTTGTAGTAGGACAAAATGTAGGTTTTGACTTAAATATTATGGGCTGTGAGTTCCACCGTGCAGGCATGGAATCTCCCTTAAATAAATTACCTATTTTAGATACGTGTACAGAGCGAACGGCTAGCTTATGTCAAATCCCAGGTGGTAGAGGAGGAAAATTCAAGCTTCCAACGCTAACAGAATTACATGAATTCTTATTTCAGACACCATTTTCAGAAGCACATAATGCTACTGCCGATGTAGAGGCAACGACCCGTTGTTTCTTAGAGTTAATTCGTACCAATGGTTTTACAGAAGAAGAACTATTAGTAGGTGATGGATTTTTAGAGGCGTATAAAGCGCAAAACCCTGCATTAACTCAAGGAATTGGCTTAAAACATGTCAATTTAAAAAAGCAAAGTGAGAAAATAGCAAAGAAAATTCAGCGATCTGAAATTGCTACCGAAGATATTAACCTTTCGGATAATATAGCATTAATGGAAGATGCTACTTTCGCTCACTTACATAATCATACCCAGTTTACTATTTTGCAATCTACCATGCAAATTAAAAACATGGTAAATGCGGCGGTTAAAAACAATCACTCCGCAATTGCACTTACCGATAGTGGAAATATGATGGCTGCTTTTCATTTTGTATCAGCAGTTTTAAATCACAATAAATCGGTAGAAGCCGCCAATGCCGAACTGATAGAAGCCGGTAAAGAACCCTCAAAGAAAATATTGAAACCTATTGTTGGTTGTGAATTCAATATTTGTGAGGACCATCTTAATAAAAAAGTAAAAGACAATGGTTATGCCGTCGTTTTACTTGCTAAGAACAAAAATGGTTACCATAACATTGCTAAAATGTCCTCCATTGCCTTCGTAGATGGTTTCTATTATATCCCTAGAATTGACAAAAAAATAATAGAACAATACAAGGAAGATGTTATTGTTTTAACGGGAAACATGTATGGAGAGGTTCCTAATAAAATTCTAAATTTAGGAGAAAAGCAAGCCGAAGAAGCGTTGCTTTGGTGGAAAGAGCAATTTGGAAAAGATTTATATATCGAAATAATGCGTCATGGTCAGGAAGACGAAGACCGTGTTAATAAAACATTGATTGATTTTTCTAAAAAACATGACGTAAAACTTATTGCCACTAACAATACTTTTTATTTAGAAAGAAAAGATGCGAATCCACATGATATTTTACTCTGTGTAAAAGACGGAGAAAAACAAGAAACCCCAAAAGGACGAGGACGAGGCTATAGATACGGTTTACCAAACGACGAATACTACTTTAAATCGAGTTCAGAAATGAAAGCGTTGTTTAAAGACATTCCTCAAGCTGTTGTAAACATACAAGAAATTGTAGATCAGATTGAAGTTTATACTTTAGCCAGACCCGTATTACTTCCTGCTTTTGATATTGGAGAGGAATTTGAACATGCAGAAGATTTAGTAGATGGTGGAAAACGTGGAGAAAATGCTTACCTAAGACATATTACCTATAAAGGAGCAAAAATACGTTATGGCGAAGAGCTAAGTGATGAAGTTACGGAGCGTTTAGATTTTGAGTTGGACGTGATTAGAAATACCGGATACCCTGGGTACTTCCTAATTGTTGAAGATTTTATACGTGCGGCCCGTAAAATGGATGTAAGTGTGGGACCTGGACGTGGTTCCGCCGCAGGTTCTGTAGTAGCCTATTGTTTGTGGATTACAAATATTGACCCCATCAAGTACAGCCTACTTTTTGAGCGTTTCCTGAATCCCGAACGTGTATCCATGCCCGATATTGATATTGATTTTGACGATGAGGGACGTGGACGAGTAATGGACTATGTAATTGATAAATACGGTGCCAATCAAGTAGCACAAATTATCACTTATGGTACCATGGCAGCCAAATCTTCTATTAGAGATACGGCGCGTGTATTAGACCTACCTCTTTTTGAAGCTGATAGAATTGCCAAATTGATCCCTGAAATGACCAAGCTGAATAAAATTTTCAGTTTAGATGATAAAGGATTACGAGAAAAATTTAGGTCTGAGGAGATTGAACTAATTGAGGAATTAAAAAGAGTTTCTCAAGGAAAAGGACTGGATGCGGAAGTCATTAACAAAGCACTTGTTTTAGAAGGCTCCGTAAGAAATACAGGGATTCATGCCTGTGGAGTTATTATTACACCTGATGATATTACCAAGTATGTACCGGTAGCCCTAGCCAAGGATTCCGACATGTATGTGACACAGTTCGACAACTCCGTAGTGGAAGATGCCGGACTATTGAAAATGGACTTCTTGGGGTTAAAAACATTAACCCTTATTAAAGATGCCTGTGCCTTAGTTAAAGAAAAACATGACGTAGATTTAGATCCTGAGGAGTTTGACTTGGAAGATGTAAAAACCTACGAACTTTTCCAGCGTGGAGAAACGGTTGGTATTTTCCAGTACGAATCTGCCGGGATGCAGAAATACATGCGTGAATTAAAACCTACTGTTTTTGACGATTTAATTGCCATGAATGCCTTGTACAGACCTGGTCCTATTGAATACATCCCATCGTTTATTAATCGTAAACACGGTATCGAGGATATCGAATACGATTTGGACGACATGGAGGAGTATTTGAAAGAAACCTATGGAATTACCGTATACCAAGAGCAGGTAATGCTTCTGTCCCAAAAATTAGCTGACTTTACAAAAGGTGAGGCCGATGTATTACGTAAAGCAATGGGTAAGAAACAGATTGCAGTACTGGCTAAAATGAAGCCTAAATTTGTTGACAATGCCAAAGCAAAGGGACATGCGGAAGATAAACTTGAGAAAATTTGGACTGACTGGGAAGCCTTTGCATCCTATGCCTTTAACAAATCTCACTCTACTTGTTATGCTTGGATTGCTTATCAAACTGCCTTTTTAAAAGCGCATTACCCTGCAGAATACATGGCTGCTGTACTTTCAAATAACATGAACGACATTAAAAAAGTGTCTTTCTTTATGGAGGAATGTAAGCGTATGGGACTACAAGTATTAGGTCCAGACATTAATGAATCTTCTTTAAAATTTACCGTAAACGATCACGGTGCAGTCCGATTTGGAATGGGAGCGATTAAAGGTGTTGGAAATGGAGCCATCCACACTATTATAGATAACAGAAAAGAAGATGGAAAATACAAATCTGTTTTCGATTTGGCAAAACGTATCGATTTAAGAGCTGCCAATAAGCGTGCTTTTGAAGGACTACTACTTGCTGGAGGGTTTGATTCGTTCTCAGAAACACATCGCGCACAGTACATGGCGGTAGATGGAAACACAACATTTCTAGAAAAAGCCATGCGCTTTGGGAACAAATTTCAAGAAAGTAAAAACTCGGCACAAATATCCATGTTTGGAGAGCATTCCGAAGTTCAGATTCCAGAACCTATTATTCCTGATTGCGAGCCATGGGGAGTAATGGAAACACTCTCTAAAGAAAAAGAAGTCGTAGGAATTTACATTTCTGGACACCCATTAGATGATTTTAAAACTGAAATTAAATATTTTTGCCCAAGTCAATTAAGCTCTTTAGCTAATCCCGCCGCATTAGTAAATCAAGAATTATCCATTGGAGGAATTGTAACTGAGGTACAACACCGTGTTTCCAAAAACGGAAAAGGATGGGGCGCCTTTTTTATAGAAGACTATTCTGGATCTCACGAATTTAGAATATTTGGTGAAGAGTACTTGCGCCACAAACACTTTTTAGTACCCAATGCTTTTTTATACCTAAAAGTATTCGTAAAACCAGGTTGGAACAATGGCGATGTGCGCTTTATGTTCACCAATGTTATATTACTGCAAGATATTCTAGGAGAATTCGGAAAAAAAATAACCATTACGTTTAATTTAAAGCAAATTAATACGGAGATGATTAGTAAATTAAATGAGGTCATTAGTACATTTCAAGGACAGAAAAACCTACACATTGTTATAAATGATGCCGAGGAGAAAATAAGTTTAGACATGCCAAGTAGAACTAGGAAAATAGATATTAACAACGATTTCATAGATGCTTTAATAAAAGGGGGTTATCAATTTAAATTAAATTCTTAGATTTACCCCCACTATGAAAAAAACAATACTGATTATCTTATTAATACATATTGTTTCTGTGGGGAATTCTCAATCTTCAGCTAAGAAACCAAGTTATGTGCAAATTGACTATCTCTATGGAAATGTCATTGCGCATAGCCCCGATTCTAACGCCTTTCTTCAAGGACATCCTGAAGGTTTTATTTTAAGTTGGAATCAAAAAAATTATGGAGGTGAGCATTGGGAATCTCGCTATAACTATCCTGATTTTGGGGTTTCTTTATCATTCCAAGATTACAAAAGTGATGTTTTAGGTGATCTATATGCACTCTATGGCCATTATAATTTTTATCTACTAAACAGAAAAAAAGAAAATCAATTCATCCTGCGTACTGGATTTGGAATATCCTATAACACCAACCCTTACGATAAAGTAAAAAACAACAAGAATATTGCCTTTGGATCTGCTATAGGCTCTAGTACGTACCTTAAACTGTACTACCAAAGAGAAAATATTCTGGATCGCTTAGGTCTAAATGCAGGGATTACATTTGTTCACGCTTCTAATGCCAATGTAAAATCTCCAAATAACGGGGTCAATACTTGGGCAGCAACCTTAGGAGTAAATTATCAATTAGATAAAAACCCAGCTCCTTTTGATTTAATTCCTAGTCAAGATCCTAAAAGATATCGGGAACCTATTAAATTAAACATTGCCCTGCGTGGTGGTGTAAATGAATCCGAATATATAGGAAGTGGTATGAAAGGTTTTGCCGTGCTTTCTGTGTATGCTGATAAACGACTCAGTAAAAACTCTGCAATTCAGATAGGTTCAGACGTGTACTACTCCCCTTTCCTAGAAGACTTTTACAATATTGCTAACGTTAAAAACCCCGATAAACTAACTTCGCTTTCCAATATCAGAATTGGTGGATTTATTGGATACGAACAGTTTATTAATAAGTTTTCTGTAGAAGGGCAAATTGGATATTATATAAAAAGGGAGTTTCACTATCAATCTGAAATATACGAAGCACTTGCTCTTAAACGCTATTTCAATAAAAAATGGTTTGTTGCCGTTCGCTTAAAAATTCATGCGGCGAATGCCGAAACCGTTGAATTTGGTGGTGGAATTCGATTTTAGATTAGTGGTTAGTGAGATTAGTATGTTATTACTAAAAAAACAAAAGAAATGAAAAGAATAATTGTTGTACTCTTATGCTGTGTACTACCTTCAATTGCGCACTCACAAAGCAATATACAGATGGATGCGGTCTACGGTCAATTGATAGAGCATGACAAAAAACTAGCGGATGCTATAGACGGCAACATCAATGGAATACTTATTTCTTGGAACAATACACTTTCTAAAAAGCAAGATTTTAACCTACATTACAATTCTCCAGAAAAAGGATGGTCTTTTTTGTATGAAAATTTAAATTCAGAGATATTAGGAGAGGCCTATTCCTTATTCAGACATTATTCCTTTTTTCTAAATGAAAGAAACAGTCCCCATAAATTCAAATTAATTACTGGTGCTGGTTTCGCATACATCACAAAACCATATGATGCAATCAACAACATTAACAATCATGCAATAGGTTCCAATATTTTATTTGCTGGTTTTGCCAAGTTAGATTACTTACGACATCATATTACAGGAAACTGGGGAGCACAAGCGGGCGTGGGATTGTATCACTATTCTAATTCAGCATTTAACAATCCAAATCTGGGACTAAACACCATTGCGGTACATGCAGGTATAAACTATAGCTTTGAGAAGAAAACAGTACTTACAACTCCAGTCTCCTATGACACTGAAGCATTTCAAAAACAAGCGATACAGTTCAACCTATTTTTTAGAACGGGTGTCAACGAATCAAAAGTTATAGATAGTGGTTTGTATTCTTTTTATACAGTAACGGGCTATGCATCTAAAAAAGTAAATTGGTTTTCTACAGTAACCGCAGGAGCAGATATTTTTTACGCTAATTTTATCCCTAGGTATGCGAAGTACCAAAACAACTCAGAAGGCACACATCTCGTTACCGATAATAAATTTAGAGCTGGTATTTTTATTGGACACGAACTACAAATGGATTCCTTTGCTTGCATTACACAAATAGGTTATTACGCCTACAGTCCAATTCATTATATTAGTCCTATATACGAACGCCTTGGTTTTAAACATCAAATAAATAATCATATTTTTACAGAACTCACCATTAGAGTCAATCTATTTAGAGCGGAAGCACTAGAATTTGGACTGGGATACCGATTTTAAAAAATGACATCGAAAATACTATGAAAAAAATACTATTACTATTCATACTAACGACACTCGCGGCCTGTGACAAAGAGGATACGGGAGATTGTTTCCAAACCGCTGGAACAAGCATCACACAGGAAATAGAATTCCCTGTGTTTACAAAAATTACGATTCAGAAAAACATACGATTAGTATTACAATACGGCGCTATCCAAAAAGTAAGTATTAGAACAGGTGAAAATTTACTATCTGAAATAGCAGGAACTATAGATGGAGACAGACTTACATTTACCAATGGAAACGATTGTAATTTTGTACGTGGTTATGACGATACTGTAGTTACTATTACTTCTCCAAACATTGTAGAAGTCCGAAACTCTTCTCAACATACGATTACCTCTTTGAATACCTTAGAATACCCTAATTTATACTTGCTCGTTTCTGGAGACAAGTTTAAATACCTCCCCATAGGAGACTATGATATAACCGTAAAATGCACTAATTTACGTGTATGGGCCAACGGAACAGCAACGATCAAAGTAAATGGAACCACGGATAATTTATATGTTAATTTTTCAGACACAGATCCGCGTTTTTTAGGAGCTACACTTATTGCAAAAAATGTAAACGTTGTCAATACCTCCACCAACGATATGCATGTATATGCCACCGAGAAATTAGAGGGTAGTATTTACAGATTAGGCGATGTGTATTGTTATAACAAACCCCCAATTGTAGACGTAAAAGAATATTATAAAGGCCGCCTAATTTTTAAGTAGTCAAGGCCGAAAACAAGCTCTCTAAACTTTTGTCTTTAGAAGTAAGCTGTAAAATCTTATAGCCTTTATCATGTGCAAAATCAAACACCACAGCCCGCATATCAACACTGGTATTAAAAGTTAGTACCCAAGATAAACCGCTATAATTATTCGCTTCTTTTAAGTATTTTAACTCATGAATTTCATCTATGGATATGGGGCTATCAAACTCCACTTCCAATAATTGCACCTCCTGTTCTGTTAATACTAATAAGCTTTCATCTGCAACAATTTCTCCCTTATTTATAATAATCACACGATCACACATAGTTTCTACTTCTTGCATAATATGAGTAGATAACAGGACTACTTTATCAGCTGCCAAGGATTTAATCAGTTCACGAATTTCAACCAATTGATTTGGATCCAATCCCGTCGTAGGCTCATCCAAAATAAGTACCGATGGATTGTGCATAATTGCACCAGCAAGCCCCACTCTTTGACGATACCCTTTAGACAACTGCTTTATTTTTTTGGAAGCTTCCGATTTCAAACCTACCACCTTAATCGCCTTAGCCACCTCCGCTTTATTCAAGTCGTGAATTTCTGCCAAAAAAGACAAGTATTCCTTTACATACATTTCCAAATACAACGGATTATGCTCTGGTAAATAGCCTATCTGCTTTTTAATATCCGTCGCAATAGTTGTCATTTTTTCATCAGCTATAAAAACATCTCCAGAAGTAGCTTCCATAAACCCAGTAATGATCTTCATCATAGAAGATTTACCCGCACCATTAGGGCCTAAAAAACCAACAACCTCTCCTTTCTTCAAAGAAAAACTAACATTATTTAAGGCCAATTGATTGCCATATTTCTTCACTACATTCTTAACGTTTACAAACATGCGTTGATTTTTAACAAAAGTACATATTTATAACGTTGGATAATGATTTTATTTTTTAGACCTTTGAAAAATATTAATAATTCTTAATTTATTTATCATATGAGTATTTGGCGTGTTATTTTAGCAATTCTATTCCCCCCATTATCTGTAATAGGTAAAGGATGTGGATCTATTATTATCGTATTTTTATTAACACTCTGTGGATGGGTTCCGGGTGTGATTGCGGCTTTAGTAATCATAAACAATCCGAACAAATAACACCTAAAATGCAACAAGTAAAACTTCAAAATCTAGGATCTAAAGATTATAATGAAACTTGGGAATACCAAGAAAAATTATTTCAAGAAATTATAGATATCAAAATATCGAACAGAAAAAATGATACCTCTGAAAAGACACCGAATCATTTCCTTTTTGTAGAACACCCACATGTATACACCTTAGGAAAAAGTGGTGACATCAGTAATTTGCTATTAAACGAAGAACAGTTAAAAGCAAAAGGTGCTACATTTTATAAGATTAACAGAGGTGGAGACATCACGTACCACGGACCAGGACAAATCGTTGGTTATCCAATTATAGATTTAGATAACTTTTTTACTGACATTCATAAATACTTACGCCTATTAGAGGAATCTATTATTTTAACATTGGCGGAATACGGTATAAATAGTGAACGTAGCGAAGGTGAAACCGGTGTTTGGCTAGATGTAGGCACTCCATTTGCACGTAAAATATGCGCGCTAGGTGTACGAACCAGTAGATGGGTTACCATGCATGGTTTTGCTTTAAACGCAAATACAAACTTAGGGTATTTTGACAACATCATTCCTTGTGGAATTAAAGGTAAAGCAGTGACCTCTATGGAAGCTGAACTGAATAAAAAAGTAGACATTGACGAAGTTCAAGGAAAAATCCTTACTCACTTTGCGACTCTTTTTGATGCAGAAATAATTAGTTAGTGACTGATAAATAGTGACTATAAAAAAAGCGAAAAGTGACCTGTCATTTTTCGCTTTTTCTATTCTCTATTTTCTATTATGTAGTAATAGTGACTAGTCTCAGCGTACAAATTCCATTTAATTTATCCGAACTTTCTCACATCTCACATCTCACACCTCGTTACTTCAACTCATTACTCAAGTGCAATTCTTTCTTTTTAGCATAAGCATACCCTTGCTTCCACCAAGCAGCCATTTGCTTTTTATTAAATACTAAAGAATTTGTTGTTAATACCGTAGGGGTATAATATAAATTAAGTTGAACGTTGTTCTTTTTAGCTTCTAATTTCCCTATCGTTACATTTTGTTGTTCTACTTGATCCAGCATAAACTCCACCACGGTAGACAATAATGAAAACGGACTTGTAGAAGGCAAACGACTCAAATGCTCCGTTTCCGTTTCTAAAATTACAACATCTATTTCTGTAGCCCCTCTATGAATAGCTTCCGTAATTGGGACCAGAGCCCCAAAGCCTCCATCGGCATATTCATAACCATTTTTTCGAAGTAGACTCATAAAAGGAACATAGTTACAAGAACCCCAAATCCAATCGCAAAAATCATCATAACTACAATCATTTACTGATTTGTATTCCACCCTGTTTTCTGTTAAATTGGAAACTGTAACCACAACATCGGTCGTTGATTTTTTTACCTTTTCAAAATAGCTCTTTGTTATTTTCTTTTTAATGAATTTTCGTAGATTTTTACTTTCTCCAAACGTTTTACGACCGTTTACAAAATTCCAAAGCGTATTTAAGTGGCGTATTCCCACCACTTGAGCACCATGTACTATTCTCACAAAAAAAGGATTATTACTAAAAATACTGCGCTGCTTTATATTTGAATAAATAGTCTGTAACTCATCGAGTTTTTTTAGGGCTAAATGTGTTACCATTAAGCTCCCTGTAGAGGTACCAATAATTATTTTGTAATCATTTTTCTTATCCTCGATCAGGAATTTAGCCACACCACCAGCAAAGGCACCTTTACTGCCTCCACCTGATATAACCAATGCTTTTTTAGGGATTCTTTCTTTGTTCAAAATGTAATGATTAATGGTATTTCAAAGTAGAAAATTACACAAAACAAATGGAAAACGCCTTGCTTCTTCAAAATAAATTAAACCACCTAAAAAGTAACTGTTTTATGCCCGTATCAGAACAAAAAAAAGGGACTGTATTCCTGAGATTTTAATCACATTTATACGGTCCCTTTTTACTAAAATTATAGCAGCCCTTTTTGGCTTATTACTTTTCGTTAATCCCTTAATTGCTATTTCTCTTCGTTATAGAATACTTTATAAAACTTCATCTTCTTATCCTCGTCATAACCCTGTTCAATATTTTCTGTATAGGTTTCCGGCGCATCAATATCTAATTTTATCTGAATATTGGTATCCAATTTTATTTCAGTTTTCATTTTTGTCTTCTGCTTTTTCACTACAACATCGGAAATTGCAAAATCATTTAAAACCATCACATCATTGGCTTCTTCGTATTGCTTTTTATAATCTTCAAAAAGCTCCATTCTACCACCTTCTGGATCAAAAACTTCTTCTTTAAAATCATTGATATTTACATGATCATTATCTTTAAAAAAGTCAACCGTATCTGCCAAGAATTTATTCTTTTCATGTAGTCCAAACTCCTCTTGAATTACTTGATCAGAAAAGTCCTTACACATTTCTATATACGTATTTGTATGTTGGTTCGCATCATCGGCATATTTAACATTCAGGAAGTTTTTCAACCAATATTGTGCATCATAATTATTATTATCCACACTTAATACGGTACGCCCTTCATCGTCCGTAGAATTAATAATCAAACATCCTTTATCTATACGTTTGGTACTAATCCCCTGCTGTAACATAATATCAAAGTTACTATCATCCATATAGGTCTGAAAAAAACTTGACTTACTTTCAATTTTAAACACGCCAATAGCCGTGGTCATTACATCTCTATATTCTACATCTTCAAAAAAGGCCACCAATACATCCCCTCTTTTAATTTGAGCAGAATTAGATTGCTCGAACAAGTGTGTCACTATATTTTGAGACACCTCCACAAAAGAATCACCATCTTCAAACATTTGTTTGGTATAGCTATTAATTTCATTTAAAGCGATATCTGCATGATGACTAAAACGGAAACTCTCCGCTACATTGGTAAAAGGTTTTAGCAAAAATGGCAACATCAACTCATAAGTTTCTTGGTCAAATTCTAACAATTTGTCCGAAAAAGCATTGGTAGAACTATTGAATTTATTTCCTACTTTATGGATGATAAATTTTGATATTTGTGCACGACCTCTTTTAATCATATTACTTATTTTTTAGAGGACAAATTTCACTTAATTATCTGTCATTAACAAATCTATTTTTGAAATAGTAATGAGTACAGCGTTATGAGAAGAATAATGGGTACTGGCAGCTGAGTGACGGGTGATTAAAACAATTTTAATTGCTCAGGTAATAATCGAAACGTTTTTCGGTGATGTTCCGTAATTCCAAAATCCCGTATCCCTTGTCGATGGGCTTTTGTAGGATACCCCTTATTTCTATCCCATGCATAGGTAGGAAAATCAAGATGAATTTTCTCCATATAATCATCTCTATATGTTTTTGCCAACACAGAAGCCGCGGCAATACTTAAATACTTACCGTCCCCTTTAATAATAGTTTCATGAGGGATTTCTTTATACTTATTAAATTTATTCCCGTCTACAATGATATGTTCTGGAACAATAGCAAGCTTATCTATGGACTTATGCATGGCCAATATAGAGGCTTGTAAAATATTAATGGCATCTATTTCTTCTTGCCAAACATAACCTACTCCCCAAGACAAGGCTTCTTTTTCTATAATGGGACGTAAAAAATGACGTTGCTTCTCTGTCAGTTTCTTAGAATCATTTAATAATTCATGAGAAAAATCCGCCGGTAAAATCACCGCTGCAGCTACTACTGGCCCTGCCAAACAACCACGCCCGGCCTCATCTGTTCCCACTTCAACACAGTCTGATTTATAAAAAGATTTTAGACTCATACTAATTTAAATAACAATTTAACACCAGACAAAGAACGCAAATATTTGCGAACAATTTTAACCTTTTATTTTCGTTCAAATAATTTACCTTTGTACCATACAATACTTATAACATACATGAAATTTTTTCTTAGTACTTTTCTTATATGCTTTACATTTTTTGTAAGCACTGCTCAAATCCAATTAGATAAAGAAACCATGCGAAACAGAGGTTATTCTAATGAGGAGATTCAAAAATACCAGGACTCTATTAAAGCAAGTGAAGAAGAGATTGGTGTTTCTCTAAGTGGTAAAACTCATTTTACAGATTATAAAATTATTTCCTTTGAAAATGACACCACTTATATTGATACAACTTTAACCTTAAAAAAAGAATTCAAACACAATGTTTTAAAAAGAGATGATTTTGAATTGATGGCTTTTCACAATCAAGGTCAGACCTATCAAAAACTAGGACGTAATTTCACAAAAAACAGCCTTTTTCCTGATTTAGGAGCCGATGCCAAACAATTCGAATACATTCCCATAGAAGCTGTCAATTATTTTGAAGTACCAACCGCTACTACAGAAGTGATGTACCGCACAGGAATGGAACAAGGACAGATGCTAGATATTTTATTTACAGTAAACACCTCTCGAAAATTCAATGTTTCTTTTGAATACAAAGGGCTACGATCTTTAGGGCATTACAGAAACGCATTGGCAAGTCATGGAAATTTTAGAGGAACGTTTAACTACCAATCTAAAAAAGGAAATTATGTAGCTAGAGGACACATGGTTTCTTATGATTTT
>Ga0209395_1003371_pt1 | contig 19815 bp, 8 predicted proteins | sample GOMGulsemesocosm_3_FD_184635 | JGI IMG/M metagenome (GOLD analysis project Ga0209395, IMG submission 184635) | Methane-oxidizing microbial communities from mesocosms in the Gulf of Mexico - GOM9D Gulf of Mexico (SPAdes) (version 2) | ecosystem: Environmental > Aquatic > Marine > Cold seeps... | reverse complement strand
CTGGCTGGGGAGTTGGGTGTGACTGCTGCGTTTGCTAGAAAAACGCTCACGCAGCTGAGTGAAAAGATAGTGACGCAGTCTCACCGATTATTTGAAGAATCCAGAACCGTTGTTGATGCAGGGGAAGAACGGCAGCTGTCGCTAATTATTTTCGGGCCTATTACTGAGGCCTGTCAGAAGATTTCACAGACGTTGGTTGAATAGGCTTGGCGTTTGAGAACCAAGTTACCCACAAAAAGTTGACGCCTCACTACTATAAAATGAGGGCTAGCTATGACTAAGAAAAGTTGGCGACTGAGCGATATAGGATACGTCAGCAGCAATCAAAAGAGATTATCGAGAAATTCAGGTATTGGTTAGAAAAGGCACAACAAAATACACCGCAAAAACCACACCGATTAAGGCAGTGCAGTATCTTAATAATCTGTGGCTGCGGCTTATCGCCTACGTGGATTATAGCGGTTGGCCTATTGCTAACAACCGTGCCGAAAAACTCAATTCGCCCTTTGTTATTGGTCGAAATATCCTTCTCGGCTAGCCAGGCCGGAGCCCATGCTAGCGCCAACCTTTACAGTCTCATCGAAACTGCTAAGGCCAATAATCTGGAGCCGTACGCGTACTTGAGAGAAATTTTCACGTTGCTACCACAGGCTCAATTATTTAATGATATCGACATGTTACTGCCGTGGAATATCAACCCTGTGATTGGTTAGACGCATACGTTCAAGCCACTGCTTTTTAGTGATTCGTTGTTTCATGGTGCACTCCAATGTATAAGAAGTGCATAGATTATCGGTTGGCCAAGGGCTTGATTAGGGTGTGTTTGATGAGGCGCTTACGGAATAATTACACGATCAAAATATATCAGCTTACGACAAAATCGAGAGAATGGATGAGTGACATTATAGTCACAGCGGATTAATAAGACCCTCAGAATCATGTAACCTCTGCATAATGTCCGACAATTTATCTTTTGCTCGGTCAATAGTGTTGGAATAAGAGGCAAAGCCACTTGGAGGAAAAGCCTGCTCTGAAAGAAATCCATCTTCAAGCTTTCTGATGGAGAAGGGAAGAAAAACAACATCTTCACTGGTAATATTTTCCACACTCACTCGAATGCCAGGCTTATCTTGCAACAGTGGAACCATCACCAACGCCTTGCGCCCATAACTCCCATCATCCTTTAGAAACTCATCAAGGAATATATCTTTATCCGTCAAGGAAGATACATCACCGTTTCTTGCGGCAGAAATCACCGCATAAAAATCTCGATACTTATCATACATTGCTCCGATACTGGGTCTTGCATTGTTTTCCATGATCATCAATTGTCCGTCTTTATCAATTAAGGCTTGAAAGAAACCCAGACCAGAAAATCCGTCTTCGGCCAAGCATGAAACCAGCCTTTCACTCTCCAAGATGATCTGACTCTCCTGCGGGTGGGGATTATAAGATACCTGCCCCCCAATAGGATTGGTCTGTGTTTTCTCACTGAAATCAATTCTTGATGTAGCCAGCACCTTAGACTTGCCATTCCCTACCACATACCCAATCGAAACAGTGTCAACATGGTCCACGAATTTTTCAACAAGCCATTCCGCCTTATCAACTCTTACCCCCCACTTATTCTTTGCTTCGGAAAAATAAGCACCTAAATCATCAGGCTTATAAATAACAGTTGTGATAGGGCCAAACAGAACGCTGGACTTTATGACAACAGGGAAACGAAAAGAGTACACGTGATCCACAACCTGAGAACACGAACCGCTAAAAACTATCGCTGGAGTAGAAAACCCTCTAGTCGTTAGCCACTCTTTAAAATCCGCCTTATTAAACTCAGTTCCTGAAAACGTGGCATCCGAACCAAAAACTGCAATGCCCTCAGATCGCAACGCTTCGCACAGCCCTTGACTCCCTAGTAGCGAACTAAAATTGCACACCAAGTCAAAACTTTGCTCCTTTACATATTCGACTATCGACGATACTTGCTGATGACAAGGAACAACCTCTACACCATAGTCTTTCCAAAGTATGGAGCATGCGGTATTTGTCATAACCACGACACACTCTGGCTTACAGGACTCTGATCGCAATAAGGCTCTCGCTGGTTCCAAGGCATTACTAAATTGGTCAACTAGCAAAATTTTCATTAGTTCTACTCACTATTTATTATTTATTAATGACTTAATTATTTAATTATTTAATTATTTAATTATTTAATTATTTAATTATTTAATTATTTATTAATGACTTAATTATTTAATTATTTAATTATTTAATTATTTAATTATTTAATTATTTAATTATTTAATTATTTAATTATTTAATTATTTAATTATTTAATTATTTAATTTTATTATAGGAATTCTATACTCTAGAACCGATGCAATTCAGTTAGACTAGCCCTAACTCCTTTGCGTACAGCCTTGCTCGACCGACAACATTATGGGTGACAGCCAAATTCTCAGCCATCTCACTATTTACTGTACTATTTAGAAATGTGGGATGTCGTTTTTTTACACAGTGAACCAGTAATTTTTTTAGAACTTTTATGTTATTTTCGAGTGCAGCGTCAGTATCACGATAATCCCACAACTTAAAACGTAAACCTCGTAATACCCTGCCGTGAGGAACCTCATCAATAGAAGAAACAAAACGCCCATCGACAATACCCCCCTCATCCCAGAAGTCCTTGTACTGCCTACTATCAAGTAGGCCAACAAACTGCGTGATGTCTGGTTCAATGAACGCGAGAGTCCCTATCCACTCGGCAATAGCTAGCATAGCAAGTGTCTTCCGAACTCTATTTACAGGAGTCAACAAGCCTAAAGAGCGAATTCGCTTCCCGGTATTTTTTGCCCAAAGTGCGGACAGTAAATAGGCCTTCTGGCCAACCCCTGGCACTGGGGAAAAAACAGAATTGCAATATCGATCACGACTATGCATATAGGTTGACAGACAGCACAGCTGGGTCGGACGATGTATCAACTGAAATCCCGGGTCATACCGAAACCTATGACCATCATAATGTTGCCTAACGAATCGACGAACCTCAAATTCATTCGTACAGTCGGCAATCATTTCAGCAAAATCTGTTTTATCGCTCAGTCTTAAATTCACGTCACAATTCATATCTATCCGAGAGAAGTTCAACACTCTCCTTACATAATTTCTGCGCTTCGCTAACATCATTCCCAACACCCACAACCTGAATTCCTTCAGAACTCAAATTGTAAATTAGCTTTTCGCCATTAAAAGATAGATCGAGCAAGGGAATACACGCGTCTAAATTATTTATATACTCAATATCAAATTCAATAGGGCGGCGCGGAAACAATCGAATAATGGCACGCGCCTTTCCAGTTGAAACGTCAGTCAGATGTGCTCTTCCACTCTGACAGTTTTCCAAGATCCGCGTTATGGGAATAGAGTCAAGAGGAACCTCTCTATTTCTCGGCCTCGCCAGGCTTTCCAAAAAAAAGAGCTCGCCCTTATGGTCAATCATCGCGTTAATGACCCCGACACCAGGCCCTTGAGTCCCAAGCACTAACTTATCGAGTAACGGCTTAACTTTTAATCGAATAGCTGCATCACAGTGACTCGGCGAGAGCTGACTGGTCCACCGGCCAGCACATCGCTTGTCAAAAAGAAAATCGCTTGTCCTATAGATAGACGCCTGTTGCTCATAAAAGAAGTAATCAATACTCACCATACGACGAGAAGCAATAGCTGCCTCACCATCATATGACACTGGCTCAGTACGAAAATCATTATCCGCCAGCCATAATTCAAACTGGCTCTGATTATTCTCATACCCAGCCAACACTCTATCCGCGCCAAAAACCTTTATCCCTCTCTCTCTCATCGTATCTGCAATACCCATCATTGAGAGAGCCGACGAGGTATTTACTAACCAATCCACGTCATAAGAATCACAAAAACGGCTTATTCCATCCAGATCCATCTGAAACGCCCCACTCTGAAAGGCTGTTAATCTTGAACTTGTCCATAATTCAGGTGAGCTACATTCAGGCGCCAACAGATAACTGTGAGGGGAATATGGCGGCGTATACTGAGACATGGCTACCCAGCTAAGAAGACTTAACCCTCTGTCTATATACAAAATCTTCATTTCATACGCCAAATATCACATTACATTGAGCGACCATACTACCTCAAGAGCTGCACCTGCACTCACCCAACCTAGAAATAAAGTTAAGTAGGTATTGGCGGTTCGGGGTAACACCTATATGGCAGAACATTAAATCTATATCCTGAATATTTCATAAAAGTTAAGCACTAATACCGTCCTGCTGGACAAGTCTGTACAAACATCCCCCAAACATAATAATCTGGCCCCTCAAGTGCACTAAAGTATGCTTGGGCTGGAAAAAATAAACCGGTTTCGTTACCATCTTGGTATTCAATATTACAATAAACATAAGTCAGAGAAGAGTCGTGAAATTCAGCTTCGCACTAGTCATGAGCACGATCATTTTACTTTCAGGCTGCGCCAACACAGGTGACGTTTCTGAAAGTTCTTACTGGGGAAAAACGAAGGGCGTCGTCGTAAAAACAGGCGGAGCTATTGCGAAAGCACCCCAGCAAACCTACCGAGTCATGACTGCAGCCGCTGCAGCTACGTCCAGCGAGATAAATGACGCTTGGATTTCCAGCACTCTAAAGTCACACTACATCTTGGATTATTACATCAATGCAAATCTAATTGATATTGAAATTGATCACGGAGATATCACTCTGTTTGGCCAAGTCTCAACAGGCATAATACAAGAGAGGGCGGTCCTTCTCGCCAAAAGCCTGCAAGGAGTAAAGAGTGTCACATCTAGACTGGTAATTATCCCAGTCTATTAATTGGAGCCAAATTAAATTGATGGCACTTCGCGCTAAATCAAGATGAATATTTTAATAGACGACCCACAACAGCCCCCCATAGCCACAGTGATATTGGGCCATGGCTCAATAATGCCGATGGACGCCCCTTTTTTGGAACAAATAGCAGGTTTACTGTCAAAGCAAGGAATTCGGGTTATTCGGTTCGAGTTTCCCTATATGGAGAGAGCACGTAAGTACGGAGGGGAATATCACCTAGACCCAGAGCACGTATTACTCGAAACATGGCGTCAAGTCATACAAACGATACCAGAAAGAACCGGTGATATATTTATTGGAGGGAAATGTATGGGGGGGCGAACAGCAAGTTTAATCGCCGACGAAATGAAAGTGGCCGGCGTTCTGGCACTCACGTTTCCATTTCACCTTCCAAGACAACCAATCTACCCGCCGCGTAAGGCCACACGTCTATGCGCACAACATCTAGGCTCATTGAAAACGCCAATGTTGGTCATTCAGGGGGAATGGGACCCATCGGGCCTCCCTCGGACCGTTGAAAAGTACTCGCTGAGTAAGGCGGTCTCTATACACTGGATCCCAAAGGCGAAGCACAGCTTGGAGCCTACATTAAAATCTAAGGCCACATTCCCTGACAATCTAAGACAAGCATCCACGAGCATGGTGGGCTTTATTCGGCGTGTGGTCCTAGATAGGGCGCATATATCGGCCCCTGAGGCTGATCGACACTGACTGGTGGCCATCCACCCTTTCCTGCTGGCTGGTCGATTCTGGGGGATTACCCAAGCTTGTCCTTGTCCTTGTCCAAGGTTACTCGGAAAATGCAGCTTGAGCTCCCATTGAGTTGTACAGAATTACTTGACCACTACACAGAGGTTTCTACCGACTATAGAGAATCATACTTTTGTCCGATTGTATAAAGATCTAAGGTTTGATGAAATTGGGGCTATACCACGAACCAGGATCGATATGCCCAGACCTAGGAAGCAGCAACTGTGTGTAGAGCAAACGCCCTACTACCACTGCATGTCTCGTTGCGTGAGACGCGCGTTTCTTTGTGGTCAAGATACCAACGGGCGCAGCTATGAGCATCGACGCCAAAATATCGAAGACAGGATGCGCATATTGGCTTCAGTATTTGCCATAGACATTTGTAGCTACGCAGTCATGAGTAACCACTACCATATTGTTGTAAAAATTGGATCGTCGGCTGAATGGTCTGATGAACAAGTTCTTAAGCATTGGCTCAGCCTTCACAAAGGCCCGCTTCTTATTCAAAGACAACAGGCAGGCATTTTACTAGACAAGGCTGAAAAGATAGCCGTCGAAGAGATTACACATATCTACCGTCAACGGCTGCAGGACTTAAGCTGGTTTATGAAGTGCTTAAACGAACCCATTGCCCGCCAAGCCAACTACGAAGATCGATGTAGTGGGCACTTCTGGGAATCTCGCTTCATTTCTCAGCCTCTACTCACCGAAGAAGCTATCTTGAGCTGTATGGCTTACGTCGACTTGAATCCAGTCAGAGCAAAGCTGGCAGCGACACCTGAAGAGTCGAATCACACCAGCATTAAAGAGAGAATCCAGCCTAGGTTCAACCTGGCTACAGCGATCAAAAATCAGCCAATATCGCAAGCCTTTGACCTACCGATTAAACCATTGGCGCACTTCGAAGATTCCGTCAACGCTAACGACCAACAAGGTATCCTATTTTCGATGAGTGATTATTTACAACTGGTGGACTGGACTGGTCGAGCAGTTCGCAATGATAAGCGAGGTCACATAAACAACAGACTGCCAGCCATTTTGTCGCGATTGAAAATCCCGGAGAAAGACTGGCTGCAATCAAGCCAACATTTCGAACGACTCTTTCGACGGCGCTTTAGCCGCTCAGCTTAGCCAAACCCCCTCTTCCTTACACCTTATAGGCGCCAGCCTAGCTACCGGTATACTCCGAAAACGCTCAAAACCTCAATTACTGAAGAATCAAACGACATGGCGTAGAACTCGTGCAACCATCGCTACTTTTTGACATTTTTCTAATCAAATACTCAGGTTATTTTTGAAACGTGCCTGTCCTATATATTTTCTGATCAAATACTCAGGTTATTTTTGAAACGTGCCTGTCCTATATATTTTCTCGACGGCGCTTTAGCCGCTCAGCTTAGCCAAACACCCTCTTCCTTACACCCTATCGGCGCCAGCCTAGCTACCGGTATACTCCGAAAACGCTCAGAACCTCAATTACTGAAGAATCAAACGACATAGCGTAGAACTCGTGCAACCATCGCTACTTTTTGACATTTTTCTAATCAAATACTCAGGATATTTTTGAAACGTGCCTGTCCTATTTATTGCTTTTTTTTCTAATCAAATACTCAGGATATTTTTGAAACGTGCCTGTCCTATTTATTGCTATCCTATTTATTGCTATTTTGCACCTACCTGTCGATAGATTCGACGACTACCAACCGCTCGATAGAATTCAATGTATCCTGAATCCATCAATTCTAGCATCTGATCTAACCGTATCTGCTTAATCACCCGCTTTCGTCCATGAAGACCATAAGGCAATTCGACAATCTTGGGGGCGGCAGATCCTTTCGATATGACAAGATACCGATCACCATCCAGTAGCCGGGTGTACTTCTTTAGTTCGTGTGTTAACTGTGTTGATTCTATTAGGTCGTTTAATTTCATACAGGTACTTATCAGTGGTACCAGATGAAGGCTAACGAACCCTACCCCCTTTGCAGGGGAATGACCTTGAAAGTACAGGGTACCCGGTCAGGTTTTTCAGTAAAAAATTTGGGATCTGAAAAGTAAGGGGGGCAGGAATGAAAAAGCCAGCAATCTGGACAAGATTGCTGGCTAATCCTCTCTAGAAGTGCCTATCATTGTTACTGCAGGACTTTTTTGAAACGTGCCTGTCCTATATATTCGTTAATCAAATACTCAGGTTATTTTTGAAACGTGCCTGTCCTATATATTTCAGCGTAGAACTCGTGCAACCATCGCTACTTTTTGACATTTTTCTAATCAAATACTCAAGTTATTTTTGAAACGTGCCTGTCCTATATATTGACGATTTTTGAAACGTGCCTGTCCTATATATTTCTTGAAACGTGCCTGTCCTATATATATTTAGGAACCCGACGGACTCCTATTAGCGTCTAAATCAAACGACGGTAAAGTTACCACCACAATCAATACGTTTGATTAACTCTTGAATTAAAAAAATGTATACCGAGGTAGATTCTGTATCGGAAGGCACAAAATGTAGCTCAGAAATAAAATACTGTTTATCCAATTCCTGATTAACTAAATTTAAACCCTCTTCAACCTGCCTCAAAACTTCTTGCCCCTCTATCTTAAGCTGCTCCCCTTCCTTGACGGGAAGTGAAACAACATCAAGAGGATCGTCAGCACCACCTAATCGTATTCCCAAAAAGTTATGCTCAGGCCCCGTAATTCTCGCAACCTTATAAACACCATTATCTAAAATAAACTGCATTATTCTGCACTCCAGGGAACACCAGGCCAGCGACTTTCAACTGCATTATGAGATTCGGTATAACCAGCATTATGCTTTAGCTCATACCAACGTTCACCAACCTCATGTTTCATCCAATTTATATCTGCTTGACTATGAGTTCCACTTTCAAGTCTTTGCCAAGCTTGAGCTTGAGTTAAGTCACTATCAAATCTAGCTCTCTCCGCTGGAACACCATAATCCACATACTTATCTAAAGTATGCTCATTATAAAAAACATGGTCTTTTACTTTCTGAATATTAGCGGGCTTAATTCCAGTATTAGTGGCTATTACAGAAACATCTGAATCACTAGCTCGAATAGCATCATATAATTCATCTGCCGATCCAGTGTAACCACCACCACCGGTTTGTTTTATATTGTTTGGAACTTCCCCAAAAGCCCCCTTAACACTACGAGCCCCCAACCATAAACCACCGACCTCGACACCAACCTGCACACCAGTAAATATCGCAGTAGTCCAGCCATCGCCTATTCTATCTTCAGACCACCCTCGAACACCATCAATACCAGTCTGAATTTTCGAACCCAGTGGCGCAAGCGAGCGAACAATATCATTCGCTCCATCAGTTTGTAAATCCCAACTGAGACTAACTTTTAAACCATCTTGTACGCCAACAGCAGCATCCAGTGAATCAAGCAAATAAGGTATCGATGCGGCGCCAGCTCCTACCTCGACTACCCCATTCCATGCGCCTGCAGCAACAAGCTCGCCACCACCCACAATAGTTTGTCCGACACTGTATATAGCGTTATTAAGAGCTACGGCACTGCGAGCCAACTCCCCAACAGGATCATCAACCAACGCATTCCAAGCATTCGACCAATACTCGCCATCCAACACAGAGGGGGCAGCAGAAATAGAGCTGGAAGTCGAAGATGTCACATAAGAAGAAAATTGCGGAACCTCATAATTAAACCCATCATCCACAAACAAACTACGCGCAATCAAATCCTCATTAAACCGACCCGCACTCTCCCCCAAACCATCACCAAGACCATAAACAACCTCTTCAGGCCGATTACTAGTAATCGGCGGCAAAGCAATAACACGAGAAGGTTGATCAACAACAGAACCGCCCACTTGAGCCTCAATCACCACCTGCTCAACATCAGCTTCTACCGACGTTTTTGCAACAGCAGCAGGCTGCGACACAGCCCCACCACGCTCACCCAAACTCATTAATCCAGCCGCCAACTGTTGACCTGCATACTGCACTCCAACACCTTGAGCCACACTGGCAAAATCATAATTGCGTTTGTAAATCCTAGAACTGACCGCCTCACTGATACTGGCAGCCAACAAACGCTCACCAATCTCGCTCGCATGTTTACCCCAGCTAGAGGCATTGCTCTCTGCGCCGGCACTACTACCCTGAGAACTATCGACATTAGCTGCCTGCTGACCACGACCTCGTAGTGATCCGATACCTGCCATCGCTAACGCCGTGGCACCAGCAGCAGCAACCCCCTGCCAACTAAATGACTTTTGCTCTCCGGCGAGCATATTGATGCCTTGGCTCGCAACATTACTAACGGCACTCAAACCAACATCGGACCATTGGAATACACCGTCATTAATTGTCGACATGTCAAACCCAAGGCCATCCATTACTCCGAAGGTAGCGGCTGAGGTCAAACCAGCTTTGGCGACATCCCCCCAACTGAAACCATCTTGTACTCCCAAAGCTATGCCAGTTAACTGGGTCGCTGCACTGACAGCCATGCCAGTCACACCTGCAGCAACCACTGCAGCAGTAGTTGTACCTGCGGTAGCACCAAGGCTTGTAGCGATCGAACCCGCAAGCCCGCCGCCAGCACCAGCCGTCATCACCACAATAACAGCAATCGCCACAACCGCAATAATCGCAGCCGCACCCCCACAACCCCCATCCGCATTAATCGGCGGCGGCGGCGCATCCGGCAAAGTCGGCCCCACATCCCCCAAGGTCACCCCAGGATCATAAGGCCGATAAGTGCCCGAATTATTGTGAATATTCGTCACCTTATTGGGCAAGATCAATTCAGTACCCGCCGCTAACGACTCACTACCCGTCAACCCATTACTGTCAGCGATCAAATACCAAAGACTCGCATCCCCCCACACACTCAGTGCAATGGACTTGAGATCTTCACCACCCTGCACCGTATAAGAACCCGGCGATTGCGCCGGATAGTTGGGCCCAATCGGTTGGTAGTTGGCGTCAAAATCGGCGCTAAACACCGGCTTAACATCATCGGCGTCGCGCTGTTTACCTTGGCTCGCCGCCAACTGCATCGCGTAATCGGTGCGATCGGGGCCATCGTTACCCACGTCGCCAATGCCGACACCGTTAAGGTAGTAGTAGTTGTGCTGATTGAAGTAACCGTTGCCCTCTTCGGTGCGGCTCAACACTTGCCCTTTGTGATTGTTGGCGTAGCGCAAAACGCGGGCGTTGTAGTGATCAACCACCTCTTCGACATTGCCATTAACATCGTAGCGGGTGTCGGAGTAACCGGGCTTCCACTCGCTGTCGAGCTCGTCAGCGCTGGTGGCTTCGATAGTGGCACGGCTTTGTTTGTAGTTATCCCACACGTCGTAGCGGTAGTAGTTTTCGATTTTGGTGCTGTCGTTATTGATGCTCGACAGCATATTGCCGTTGGCATCAAAGGTGTGATTGGTGGTGACGGTTTTGTCGACCGCGCCATTGTCTTTGTAGTGTTTGGTGACCTCTTGGGTTTTTAAGTTATCAGCGCTGTAGGTATTGTCGTTGCGGCGGAACAAGGTGCCGTCTGAGCGCCATTCGGTATAGCGGGTGGTTCGGCCAATGGCATCATTAATGCGCTGAGCGCGCAACTGACCATTAATACGAGTATTGGTGAGAAAGCCGTTGTTGTCGTATTGATAGACTTCAAGCGTATCGCCGTAGTTGGCCGATACCCGCTGACCCAGTGCGTTGTAAACAATGTCGTAACCTTTACTGCCGCGCTCAACGCCGTTGCCGCGCTCGCCGTCGACCAATCGGCCTTGAGTAACGGTGAAGCGATTCATGGCATCGTAGTCGTACCAGAAATCTTGCGCGCGGGTACTGCCATCGACCTGCAAGTAACGGCTGTAGACGCGACGACGGTTGCCCACCGCATCCCACTCGTAGGTGATGTCGTATTTGGCGTCGCTGATGGAGACCACGCGATTGAGCGCATCGTATTCAACGTTGGAGCGCTGATAATAAGTACCGTTCGGTTGCGATGGATCGGTGGGATCAGCCCCTTGGTAGCCCTCAAAGGTGAGGTTACCGTTTTCGTCGTACTGAAAATCGGCGTAGCTGCCCACCGCAAAATCGTTGATGCTGCGCACCAAACCATTGGCGTAGTAGCTGTATTCGATGTGCTGGCCTGCGCCCACGCCACCGGCACCGGTGCCCGTTTGTTGGATCAGGTTGCCCGCGGCGTTGTACTGGTAAGTAAATTTACGCCCTGCCATGTCTTTGTGTTGACGAATTTTACCGAAGTAATCGGTATCGTCTTCGAGATTGTAGACCGTGGTTAGGTTGTAGTGATTGGCCGATAAACTGCTGCCATTGGCATCGTTGGTGGTTTTACGCCAGCCGCCGCTGTCGCCAATGTCTGCTCGCCATTCATAGCCGTAAATGGTGTGTTTATTGGCGCTATTGATAAAGCGGGTGATGCGATCGAGGCCGTCAAACTTGTATTTTTCGACCAAGCCCAGCGCGTTGGTGTGAGTGATGCGGTTGCCGTGTTGATCGTAACTGTAGCTGTCGTCGTTACTGCCGACGCGATCGACGTTGAGCAGATTGCCCACCTTGTCGTAACCAAAGGCCGTGGTTTGACCCAGCTCGTTGGTTTCTGATCGTTTGTTGCCAAACTCATCATAGCCATAGCTTTTGCTGCCGCTGTCGGCGTGAAGCTCGCCCGCGACCTTGTCACCCGCCCAACTTTGCGTATTGGTATAGCCGTTGGCGTCGGTGGTGCCGACCACGCGACCGAGTAAGTCGTAGTGGTATTGAGTCACTGGGGCAGCTTGTTGCTGTAGCCCGCTGGCCAACGTCACACTCACTTCGGGGTCGCGCTTTTGCAGCAGCTGCCCAGCGGTGCTGTATTCGAATTGCGTTTGATGACCGCGACCGTCGATTTCGGCGGCCACTTCACCAAAAGCGTTGTAGCTCAGCTGGCGGTGAATACCCTGCTCGACATCAATGCCTTCGCCGATCACATAACCCAAATCTAAGCTGCCGACGCTGGGGCGATGAGTCGCCTGTTGCGTCAGCTGTGTATTCACGCCCCGCCAGTTGAGCACGCCTTCTTGTCGGCTTAGCAGCAGGCCCGCTTGATCGAGGACTTCGTAGTAGTATTCATAATCCACGCTATTGACCAGCGATTGGCCACCTACCTTTAAGTTACTCAGGTCAAGCCGCCATTTACCGTCGCTGCCACGGATAGCGTTGACGGAGTCTTCAAATCGATCAGATTGATAGCGGGCTTCATCATAATTTTGATTGAGAAAATCACCGTTTTGGCCGCCGCGACGCAGGTGCAACTTAATGCTCTTGGTGGCGCTGGATTGTTCACCTAAATTAAGAACCACGGGTTCGGTTTGGGTATTGGTGGTGAGGCTCTTAACACCCACATGTTTACCCGGCGAGCGCGCATCCCAACCGTAACGCCCTGAGTACTGCTGCAGCTTCTCCCACTGGCCTTGGTCATTTTGCGTATAGACCGTCGCTTGATAAGTGAAGGCTCTGTTTTTCAATTGAGCCGCATACATACTGCCGCCATAACCATAATCAGTCTTGACGGTATGAGACTTTTTCGCGGCATCGACAACAAAACTGCCTGAGGTTTCAGTGATCGTTTTTTGAACCCATTGGCCAACGTTGGAGCTGAGGTAACTGTTGCCTAAATAGAGACTGTAACCAGAAAAGTAGGGATTGACCGCCGATTGTGCACCGGTTTGCGTATTCACCCAGACGGTTTTCTTTTTACCGAAGTTATTCGACCAATCAACGCGCACGTTGCCGGTATAATCGACCATTTCACCTTGAGTATTTTCGACCCTTAGATTGTCCCAGCTAAAATAGGCATCTTTTTGGCTGTAATAAATACGCGGCCAATGCATGTCGGCGCCATAACCATAGAGGCCAAAGCCAACACGGAAGATTTCGCCGCCCTGAACCTGCACAGACTGCGCGTCAAATTCTCCGCGATCAATAATGTTATCAACCACCTCGACGCCATCAACCGTTTGCGTAAAACGCATCTCGGGTTGGATTTCGTCGGTGCGCAAATTGCGCTCATCGTAGACATTGATACTCGCCTGCACCCCTTGAATCACGTTGCCCTGAGCGTCGACTACCGCATCGAGGTTGTTCATGGGTAAATCGAGAATCTGTGCCAAACTCAACTCGCGCAGTGCCGCCCCCGCCGATTCAACTTCTAAGGTGACGTTACCATTGGCGTCATACAGGTAAGCCCGATCAACCCCATCGCCCTCGTTGGTTTTGTACAGGCGACCAAGATCATCGTATTGATAGTACTCTTGCCAACCCTCATTCATGCCTTTGGCAGTGACTTCACCGTGCTGATTGTAGGCGGTTTGATAGCGATAGCCTTTGGCATCCACATGCTCCACTTGACGGTTAAGCGCGTCATAGTGGTAGCTTTGCACGTTGCTGCGTGAATTAAGATTACCACTGCCATCGATATAGCTTTGAGTGTCGGTTTTTGAAACCACGTTACCGGCGGCATCAAAGCTGTAATCCATCACCGCCGCATTGGCGTCGATCGATTGCACCAGATGGCCAGCGCGGTTGTAAACAAAGCGCTGCACTTGATCACCCTGCGACAGGTTATACAGTGCATCGTTTTTAGCCTCGCTCACCTGCAGAACGAGATTGCCCCAAGCGTCGTATTGCTGAGTTTGGCGTTCACGCACAGTCTCGCCGCTGTGGTCGGTGTAGAGATTGCCAAACTCGCTGGTTTGGCGACCCAAAGCATCGTAACCGTAATCGGTGACGAGGCTATCGCCCACCACACCGGCTGTGCTTTGCCCCTCTTTAACCACTGCCACCAATTGATTGAGACCATCGTACTCGTAGCGAGTCACTTGATCGCCAATCGCCTCACTGGCGCTATTGCCACTGATTTGGCTATAGGCGAGGTTTTTGACTCGCTCTTCACTCAAACGCCCCAGTGCATCGTAACTAAATTGGGTACGACGATGCGCGCTGGCATCGACGCCGCTGGCCGCTTCATTCAACAGGTTGGCAAGATTCGACGTTTGCAATTCAGCTATGGCGTCGGCGCGACTGCGCAGACTGGCCTGAGTAAATTCACTCAGCGCACTGGCGTAGCGAGTTTGCTCAATCACTTGGCCGCTGCCGTTGTAGCGCCGTTCGGTGACGTAACCCGCCCCGTCGATGGAGACAATGGCGTTGCCAACATCGTCATAGAAGCTGTAACTGACATTGCCGTTGGCGTCGATCTGTACCATGGCGTTGCCGTTGGCATCATAGCCGGTGTACTGGCCCACGACTTTTTGGTGATCGCCGTTTTGTAAATCAAATAAAGTGGCGCCACCTTGCTCGCGGCCCACCAATAAATTGTTGGCATCGTAGAAAAATCGAGTTTCACGATAGCTGGCACTGGCGCCAAGCGCTGGCGCTTGAAGGGTATCTACCGGTAAAGAGACGGCCTGATCATAAACCCGCTCGGAGACCACATTGCCCACTGCATCGTAACGCCAAGCTCGCACACTGCCATCGGCATCGACGCTGAATTCACGCCGGCCTAGATCATCGTAGTAATGGGTCACTTGATAGCCGTTGGCATTTAGCTCGCGCACCAGATTACCGGCGCTGTCGTACTGGCGATCTTCGGTCAATGCGATTTGGCCGCTGGTACCACTGGCGCCATGCAGTACGTCGGCGCTTTGGCCGATGACACGCACGGCATTGCCCTGCTTGTCGTATTCGGTGTAAGTGGTGCGCGCTTGTGCGGTGCCAAAGGCTTCGGTTTTCGACACTTGATTGCCCAGTGCGTCGTAACCGTATTTTGTCACTTGAGCACGCACTTCAACGGCCCCCGTCGCGGCGTTGGTCACGACGCGAACCTCGGGGCTGATTTCGGCGACTAAACGGTTTTGAGCGTCGTATTGATATTGAAAGACATGGCCGTTTTTATCGGTAAACGATGTCTTATTACCCACCGCATCGTAGCCGTAATGCTCGCTGTAAAGGGTTTGCGAGCCACTGCCATAATCGACACCCATCACTTGACCAAGCTTGTCGTATTGATAGGCAGTAACTTGATTGAGCGTGTCGCTTTGTGCGTTCAGATAACTGAGTAACTCGGTATGGTTACTCCATTCGTTGTAACTGCCAAAACCCTGTAAACCCAACGCGTAGCGCTCCTGGCGGCTGACCATACCGTCGGCATTGTACTCGGTAGTGGTGGCGTAACCGGCTGGATCAATTTGCAAGACCAAGCGATTGTTATTGTCGTAATAGAAGTAGCCGTTGTGACCATTGGCGTCGGTAGCGCGAGTGATATTGCCAAACGCATCGTAGCCGGTGCGAGTAATGCTGCCCTGTGGGTCCATCTCGGCGAGTTTATCACCGCGCGCGTTATGCGCCTGACGACTGGTGTAGCGATTGAGCAACTGCGCCGCCTGTTGATCACTCAACTCTGCCGCTAATAATGGCTGACCGGTTGCGCTATCAACCACGCCCAAACGCGCCCGCTCTGCCAGCGCCCAATCGCTGTTGCTTTCGGCCAGCTCAATACCGCGCGGATCAATTATGGTGGAGACGTGACCAAAATTATCATAGCCATAGCGAGTAGTGGTGGCCTCGTCGGTACCGGCGGCGACCGTCTCTTCAATCAATTGTTGTTGATCATTGTAGCGGCGCTCGGTGACCCGCTCTTGCGGCAAACCATAGGCTTCGATCACTTGGACTTGATTGCCAAAAGCGTCGTACTGATAGTGAGTTTCTATACTGCCCAAATCGCCCGTGCCCGGCTCGATCATCACCACCATGCGCTGCAGGTTATCGTACTGATAGCGCGTGGTGCGATCACCTTGCTGCGGATGAGTGTTGAGTGTGACGGCGAGATCGTCCACATCTATCAAACCGCCCTGCCCATCGACTAAATCCACCGCGGTCATGTAAACCGTTTTGGCGATAATGTTGCCAAAACCGTCGTAGTCGTAACTCACCACATAACCTTGCTGAGCGTTACTCCCAGACGGCGTGACTTCGCGGCTGACTTGGCCATCGGCGTTGTAGGCGTAACGAGTTGTCTGACCATTTTTATCGGTCACTTGGGTGCGATTACCCAAGCCGTCGTACTCATAGCTTTCGCTGTGGTTGGCGCCGTCAACAATGGCGCTGCGCTGGCCACCAGCGTCGTACTGTATCTGAGTGACTTGATCGTGAGCCGCATTGGGCTGCAAGGCAGCCTCGACTTCAGCCAGTGACAGCGATTGGGTTAAATCCAGCGTTAAGCGATTGGCGTGTTGAGTGGTGCTGATCAACTGGCCCAATCCGTTGTAATCAAACGCGGTGACAAACCCTTCACCATCAATTTGATAGCGAACATTGCCCACCGTATCAAACACCGAGTGTTGGCGTTGCGCGCTGATCTCTGCGCCCATGCCCGACAAACTCAACTGTGGGCCGCCGCTGGCCAACAAATCTAAACTGCCACGCAGTTCACTCACCACCGCGCCACTTTCGTCGCTGATAAACGATAGGCTGACATCAAAAATACCGCTGATCACATCGGGGAAACGCGCGCTCCAAGTGCCATCGGGGTTTTGTGTGAGAATGCCCGGTGCGCGATTGAGGTTGCCCTGCGCACCAAATTGCAAGCTGGGGGTGGTGTGCGGCGGGATATTGAGCTCGCCCAATTCGACATCGGCCACGTTCGACTGGCGCGATTGCTCGCCCACTTGATAGACAAATTCTGGCCGTGTTTCAACGCTGCCATCGATACCGTGCAAGGTGACGGCTAAGCGGTAGTCGCCATCGCCTAACAGGCCACCCACCATCACATTGATATTGCCAGTGTAGCTGCCGTCAGCAATGGTGGCAGCATCGATATAGGTGCGTACATCGCTGCTGAGCACAGCGTTGGTTTGATTATCGATCACATCGACACTGACGTATTCGAGAGTTTGAGCCTCGTTACCGCTGAGGTATTGCTGCAAGCTGCTGCCCACGCCATCGTGCGTTGTCACCAGTGTCGGCGTAGACCACTGTTGCGTGACGGCCATGGTGGTAGTGGCTAGGCCTTGCCAAGTACCGGTCGCGCTGTGTTGCATTCGGCCATCGGCTGACTCGACTAGAATACTGAATTCGTATTGGCTCGCTGACACCAAAGTGCCATCGGCAAAGTAGACACTAAAATCGGTGTCGTCATTGCGCACTGGTACACTGAGCCATTCACCGCTGCCTTGCTGGCGGTACTGAAAACTGACTTTGTCGGTGCTGGCGACACTTACAGCCGTGTTCGGCCAACTTAACTGCTGACCACTGAGTTGTTGCTCGCCCACTTCGTGGTAGAAGCGATCGGTGGGCGCTTGAGTACCGTCTTTGTAGTGAACATCCACTTCGATGTGGTAACGGCCATTGGCCAGACTGCTACTGTGGCTGAGATTGACTTCGCCGTTGTATTTACCGGTGAGCTCTAGCTGCAAACTGGGGTGGGTTAAAATGGCGCTGGCGGCCACGGGATCGATGGCGCCGAACACCAGGTTACCTTGCTCGTCATAGACTCGCGCGTTGACAAAGTCGATATCGCCGAGATCAATCGGTGCGATGTAACCGCTGAGCGACGTGCCATTGGCGTGTTCGACCACGCTGGTCTCGCGATAGGCAAAGTTGTCGGTTTGGGTTTGGCTAAAACTGCCATCGTCGAGTTTGGCCGAGGTGAAGGTTTGAATGGGGGTTGTTTCACTGACGTTGCTTTGCAGCAGTTTGCCATCGGCATCCCAGTATTCGATGACGTAATCGTATTGGCCATCAGCGAGATTGTAGAGGGTAACTTGATGGTTACTGCCGACCACGGAAACTGGAGCTGTGGTGCTGTAGGCGGCGGTTGGATCGCTGTTTTGTGGGCGGTACTTGAAGGTGACGGCGGTGGTTTCGGTGGGTTGGGCGGATTTTGGCCAGGTTAATTGGGTCGGTTGAATATCTACGCCATAATTAAACGTAGTCGTTTTAATATACTGCCCTCGGTTATGCGTCGTGAAGAGCTTTCCTGCTTGCTCCGTGTAGGTGTATATTTTCGCGGTAACGGTTCCGTCGGGAACATGAATATTAGAATTAGGAAGCCAGCCAAGTTGGCCACCTGTTTCTATGTATCTACTCATTGTTGTAATCGGAGCGATAAGCTGTCCGTCCCCTGCATAGTTACCGTCAATATCAAGATGATTCAGCCTATTTCCCCCCTCATCAAAAAGCTCCAACCAATAGCCAATTGGGGACGTCGACAATCCTGTGACTTCTAGGGTATAAAATGTCCATACACCGGTTTTATTTCCGTTTTCATCAAAAATATCGGTATTAGTTTCAATTAATTTTGGATCTCCATTCAGAGAAGCATTCCTGACTAGAATGCTCGTATTATGGAGTTGGACTTCTTCTATCGCGGAAACACTTGTTGACTGCATATGATAAGGCTGTATTGGTGCTGAACTGCCTTGTAGGACCCCAAGTGTTGATTCAAAAGATGCACTAACATTGCCGAGCTGACTATCTACAGCTCCCTCCTCGAGTGAATAACCCTGCTGTGGAGCCTCAACAACAACTCCACCATGCTGTGAGGCCTGCCATAGTCCCGTAGGAGTTTCTAAGGCAAGTAATATCTCAGTGATCGAAGGGTTATCGCTGAGAGCTACTGGTGCGCTATACGCGCTATTTCCAATAATCTGACCCACAACATCGTATTGAAACTGCTCAACATACCCATGTTGATCAATGCGATAAACCTGTCGCCCCGCGCTATCAAAAACCTGCCGATGATGACTGGCGATTGACTGCGCCGCGGGATCAAACTCCACATTCCCAACGGGTAGCTGAAGGTGTGCAAGTAATTGCGCTTGCACCGACAACTCTTCCGCGATCGGTGCCCGCTGCCCACTGGCCAGCGCCATAAAGTCATCACTCAGCGGCTGCTGGTAGCGAATCACATCGGTAGCATTGCCTTGAGCGTCGTAACGGTATTCAGTCACGAATCCACCAGTATCTATTTGGTATTGCAAACGACCGGCGTTATCCCACAACTGTATCTGCGATTGATAGCGCAGTTCGCTGCTGGTGGCGTCGGTATCAATGACAACACCGTCGGCATCCAGCAGTTCGCTCTGTTCCACGCGCCACATATCGAC
>Ga0209395_1003369_pt1 | contig 19837 bp, 11 predicted proteins | sample GOMGulsemesocosm_3_FD_184635 | JGI IMG/M metagenome (GOLD analysis project Ga0209395, IMG submission 184635) | Methane-oxidizing microbial communities from mesocosms in the Gulf of Mexico - GOM9D Gulf of Mexico (SPAdes) (version 2) | ecosystem: Environmental > Aquatic > Marine > Cold seeps... | reverse complement strand
ATGGTGGCATCTAATAAAGCACCAACTCCTGTCGCTTTTGTTTTAATACTTATCCCTTGATGGGCAAAAATATCAGATATTTTCCCGACACTTATAACCTTGCCTCCAGCATTGGTTAACTTATCCAAAACTGTTGGCGCGGGTGGTAACACTGAATAATCTCGGCGATTTCCTGTACGTGAAAAGTCACTTTTATTATTACCAATAAAGGGTCTGGCAATAACACGACCAATGTTAAACCCTTCATCATCAAGCAACTGTCGAACTTGTTCACAATATTGATAAAGGTTGTCTAAGCCAAATGATTCTTCATGGGCGGCTATTTGAAATACACTGTCTGCAGAGGTATAACAAATCGGCTTACCCGTTTCTACATGCTCTTCACCAAGCGCTTCAATAATAGTTGTACCTGAAGCATGACAATTACCTAATACTGCTTTAACACCCGTTTTAGCGGCTATTTTTGCGAGTAACTCGTCAGAAAAGCTTTGTGTTTTGTCAGTAAAATAATCCCAGTCAAATAATACCGGTACACCTGCCATTTCCCAATGACCACTGGGTGTATCCTTACCTGTACTTATTTCAGCGGCATAACCATAGGCACCTTTAGTTGGTGCGCTACCTTGATAAGGGAAAGTACGATTACTTGCTTCCTCACAAGCCTTTACCACACCTAAATCAGCTAAGTGTGGGATATTGACCCCAACCCCTTTATGCTCATAAAAGGCTTGTGCTAGATTTGCGAAGGTATTGGCGGAAACATCACCGAATTTTTCAGCATCCGGTGCATGACCTACACCAAAGCTGTCGATAACTAAGATGATTGCTCTTGCCATAATTTTCTCCTCTCTCAGTTAATATTATACCAATCGGACTAATTTATTGATCACTTAGCGAGAATTAAACGGCTTAAAGGCAAGGCATTGATTGAAGAGAATGGTTATTCCCTTGTCAAAATCAATAACGCCGCATGTAAGCCTTTTAAACTCGCCCATCGGGAGCTCAGTAGCAACCTGATAACTTCACAAAATGAATGAAATATAGAATAACTATGTTTAACACATTTCGTTTGTTCTAAGCTTGCTACTGAAGCTCTAAGTTGGTCAATTAATTAATCCGTTTGGTATTATAATCGTCTACAAATAAAATGAGCGGCTAAATTGCCGCTCATTAATGAAAGTTACTAAACTAAGTCAAATGGACCTTAGAAACGGTAACGTAAGCCTAACTGCGCTTTCCAAACCGATGGAATTTTCGCTACGGTTGGAGAAGGTTTAGAGAAGTTACTATATACATATTGACCATTTTCAATGGCAACATTAACAACTTTTGCATTGAACGGTTGAGTATATGACTCAGCACGACCCCAATCGTCATTTAACATATTGCCAATGTTTTCAACATCAAAGGTAATTTCTAACTTATGGTCACCAGAAATAGTAATTTCTTGCATCATATGTAAGTCAAAACGTGTCATCCATTCACTTGTACATGCATGACGACGTGAAATAGTACCGGCAGTTAAACAAGATTGGCTAGCGATGTAATCTTGGAAACCTTGCTGATCAAAACCTTCAGCATAAGTTACTAAAGGATCGCTTGAACCGTTAGGTACATAAAGCGACTGTGAGTTATAACCATCCCAAGAAGCAAACCCTACAAAACCACCAAATGCACCCGGTACAAAATCGTTACCAGTATGAGTGCCCATAGTATGACTGAAGTGACGACCATCACGAGATGTCATTGATAAAGAAACCGTTGTTAGGTTATTACCAATTAACTCATCACTCCAAGTTAAGTTAGCCGTGAAACGATGACGAACTTCAAACTCTGAGTTATATACCTTATCAGCTTGGAAATCATCATTTGCTGGCATTGAATAACCTTCAAATGCTACAAATGCATTACCTGGATTAACTTCGGTAATATCTTGGTAGGTATAACCCATTGAGAAGTTAATGTTACCAAAATCAGTATAGAAGTTTTTATCTGCAGTAAATGTCCAAACTTGACCTTCACCTTTGTCAGTATTCTCTAAAGAAAGATCAAATGGGAAGGTGATTGGGTAAATAGGACGACCATCAGGTGCTTTAGCAGCTGAACTTGCAGTGCCCATGTTCAATTCACGATAAATCGCAGCGTCTTTTACTTGAGTAAAAATCACATCGGCGGTTAAGTTCCAGTTCTCACCTAACATACCAAGGTCTTGACGACGTTCAATACCTAAGTTGTACTTCCAAGAACTTGGGATTTCAAAGTTAGGATGAACACTGTTAGTGTTTGAGTTACCACCGTCAAAACCACCTGCACCTAGGAAATCAAGAACCTCTTGTGGCGTACCAGTGCCGTCGAAACAGCCACCAAAACAACCTGCAAACTGTTTACGAATACCGTCATTACCGTATGAATTAGATAACCAAACATTTGGCGCACCACCACCAAACAAACCAAAACCACCACGTATAACCGTGTCATCATCATAGGTATAGTTAAAACCAACACGTGGTTCAAATAAGTCTAAGTCATCAAAGTTACCTTGGTTAGAATAACCATGGCGATCTTCAAAAAATGAATTCGCTACTGGCTTAATGTCATTACTATAAGTGGTATAACGGAAACCATAACGTAGCGTTAACTCATCATTAACTGTCCATTCATCTTGTAAATAGAAAGTATCAGTAGTGTATTCAAATTCATCTAAGGCATCTTTTGCATTGCCCGTTACAGAATTTTGGAAAACATGAAAACCTAAGTTATTTTCAAAGGCAAAAACACTATCAAACGTTGTCATGCCCAATGAGCCAAAAACAAACTCATTATAAATGTCTAATTTTTCATGCTCAAAACCAGCTGTGATTAAGTGGTCATCCGTTAAATAATAGTCCGCTTTAAACTTGAACATATCACGGTTATTTTCTAAGGCATTGGCATGACGGAATTGATCCGGACCAATATAAAGCTGACCACCATTATCGGTAGTGATCAACATTTGACCAAAGTCACCACCTAAAGAATCTTGATGAGTAGTCACTTCTTTACGAGCGATTTTCAACTCAGTTGATAAATCAGCAGACCAATCAGAAAAAACTTGTAAACTATAAGCAGTTAAAGATTCAGCCATGTTATAACGGTTTGACTCTGACGTTGCCCAATTAGCATTAGGGAAAGTTTCACCCCAGAAATCACGAACGGTATTACCTTCGTTATCTTGGTAAGTGAATGATGCACGATGATCATCGTTAATAAACCAGTCAAATTTAATCAGTAAATTTTCGGCTTCTTCTTCAGATGTGGTGTCATAGCCACCAATGTCATAATTCCACACATCTTGAGCGATTTGTGCAATTTGGTTGAAGTCAGCTTGAGTAACGCCAGCTTTTTCACCTGGGTCAGCAGTTCCATCTTCATTATCTAAGGTAAATTGATATGGCTTAGTTGATTCAAACTTTTCATAAGAGGCAAAGAAAAATAAGGTATCTTTAATGATCGGTCCACCTAAGGTAAAGCCCATAGTGTCTTCTGAAAAGCTGCCGATATTTAAATTGCTACCTTCACTTTTCTCTCCTGCCATGCCATCGTCAGAGCGATAAACATAGGCAGAACCATGAAATTCATTGGTACCTGACTTAGTTACAATATTTAAGTTACCGCCTTGGAAATCACCATAGGTAACTTCAAAAGGAGCAATATTAACGGCTAGCTGCTCAATAGCATCTAACGCGATAGGTGATCTACGACCTGGGTAACCATTTTTATTTAAACCGAAGTCATCGTTTTGCTTAACACCATCAACGGTTAAGCTGTTACCACGAACGTTACCACCACCAATAGATAATGCTGGGCCACCGTCAGCAGTTGTATCAACTACCATGCGAGAGTCGCTTTTTAATATTGATTTAAGATCGCGACTAATTGCTGCTGTATTAAGAATATCTTCGTCTGAAAATTCTTTACTTGGGCCTTTGCTATAAGTTCCAGCCATAGCTAATTGGCCAGTTACAGTAATGCGTTCAACTTCTTGAGCTGCCGGTGTTGCAGACTGAGCCACTAAACTAATTTTTGATGCTTCACCAAGTTTTAAAAATAAGTCATTAACATTTTCAAATTTTAATTCGGTTCCACCCGCAATGCGGACGATATAAGGGCCGCCTACTGGCAGCCCTTTTGCTTGGAAGACCCCGCCATCAGTGGTAGTCAATGTTTTTGAATATCCTGTTGGTTGATGAACAACAACAACAGATACATTCGCTAGTGTGTTCCCAGTAGCATCAATAACTTGCCCCCGGATTGACGATGAGGTGTCTGAGGCTTGCGCCGGTGACACAGTATATAACGCAGTGGCCGTAATTATTGCCGCTGCAATTTTACTGATGTGCATAGTTAAATCTCCCAAATAGATTTGTTCTTTCTTATTATATTTTTAATGAATTTTAATAAAATTTAATAAACAAACATGACCAAGTAGTCAAGTTGTGTTAATTTATCACCTTTTAGAGTGTAAGAAAATAAAAAGTATGACTTTGTCTAATTTATCTTAGTCGAATCTGGATAAACGTCCAAAAAAGTCATAGTGACAGAAAATTTAGAAGATACTAAATAAGCTCCCGATATAAATTTTAGTATTTAAAATGATTAAAAAGGATAAATAAGATTGCAAGCAACCAAACCCACAGTTATAGCCATTGCCGGTGCTTCAGCTTCAGGTAAAACGTTATTTGCGCAAACAATCTACGATGAACTAGTTGCTGAGTTAGGTGAAGATGGCATCTCAATAATCAAAGAAGATGCCTATTATCGTGCTCAAGATCATTTACCGTTAAATGAGCGTGAGCAGACCAACTATGATCATCCAAACGCTTTTGAGCATGATTTATTAACTAAACACTTAAAGCAATTATTAAATAATCAAGCGGTTGATATCCCAGCCTATTGCTACAAAACACACACCCGACTAGCGCAAACATCAAAATTAAGTTCGACGCCTATTATCTTGGTCGAAGGTATTCTACTGTTTACCAATCAAGAATTACGTGATTGTTTTGATATAAAAGCATACATGGATACCCCACTAGACATCTGTTTAATAAGAAGAATCCAACGAGATACTATTGAAAGAGGTCGTAGTATTGAGTCTATTACCAATCAATATCTTCAAACCGTAAGACCGATGTATTACCAATTTATAGAGCCTGAAAAAGCGTGGGCGGATTTAGTGATCACTAAAGGCGGTAAAAACCGTATGGCGATTGAAGTACTTAAAGCCAAAATACGCCAATTAATTAATCAACAATAATAATAAAATAAATATGAGGTTCATATGAACTTAGGCGCACTTCAAGGAATTTTTGGCATAGTAGGAATTTTACTGCTTGCTTATTTACTTTCTGCTCATCGAAAAAAAATCAACTTTAGAACCGTTGGTTTCGCCTTCGCTTTACAACTTATTCTTGGTGCATTTGTACTCTATGTTCCTTTTGGTAAAGACATGCTCGAGTCTGTCTCTAACGGTGTGCAAGATGTCATTGATAGCGCCAAAGCCGGCATTAACTTCCTCTTTGGTGGTTTAGGCACAGATGCAATGTTTGGTAACGGTGTTGGCTTTGTCTTTGCGATACGTGTTCTGCCAGTGATTATCTTCTTTTCTTCGTTAATTGCCGTTTTGTATCATCTTGGGATCATGCAATTGGTAATAAAAGTTATTGGTGGCGGTTTACAAAAGCTGTTAAAAACCAGTAAACCAGAATCGTTATCGGCTACCGCCAATATCTTTGTTGGCCAAACTGAAGCCCCCTTAGTGATCCGCCCTTATATCGCAAAAATGACTCAATCTGAATTATTTGCCATCATGGTTGGTGGCCTAGCCTCAGTAGCGGGCTCTATACTTGCAGGTTACGCCGGTTTAGGCATTGAACTAAAATATCTTATTGCCGCATCGTTTATGGCTGCACCCGGCGGCTTATTGATGGCTAAAATCATTATGCCTGAAACCGAGCATGACAAAATTCAAACTGAAGAAGTTTCTTTAAGCGAAGGTGAGCAAAAACCCGTCAATGTTATTGATGCTGCAGCATCAGGTGCTGCATCAGGTTTAAAACTTGCTGTTAACGTTGGCGCAATGTTACTGGCATTTATTGCCTTAATTGCGCTGTTAAATACTATGGTTGGTGGTGTAGGCAACTTATTAGGCTTTGAAGGTATCACTATCGAGTGGATACTAGGTTACCTATTTGCGCCATTTGCCTTTTTAATTGGTGTACCTTGGGATGAAATGCTACAAGCAGGCAGTTTTATTGGCCAGAAGATTGTTGTAAATGAATTTTTTGCCTATGTTAATTTTATTGAAATAAGAGATACTTTAAGCCCTGTGACTCAAGTAATTGTCACCTTTGCTCTATGTGGTTTTGCTAATTTATCTTCTATAGCTATATTATTAGGTGGCATTGGTTCTATGGCTCCTTCACGTCGTCCCGATATTGCAAGATTAGGTATGAAAGCTATGTTAGCGGCAACGCTTGCTAACTTAATGAGTGCGGCAATTGCTGGTTTTTTTATCGGTTTATAACCATTACAAACCAGCAATTACTATAATGATTAACTTACACACTGTTCGCATGAATAAATTAACGGCGAATAAAATTGGTACTTTTATGTAAAAGACAAATACAGACGTAATACACACTGTTTTATTGAGAATGATAACAACAGCATTATTAACTATTTGAATTTAGGTGCTTTATGAAAGCAAAAGAACAAAACGCACAACATAACAACCAAGAAACATCATGCCCTCGTAATCCCGGCATGCCATTTGATATGGCATTCCTTAATGGGCTCTCCATAAACCGTAGCGCAGTAGAAAGACGTACTGCAACCATAGCAACGCGTAGAGCGGTTAAAAAGCAACACCAAGCTGCATGGTTATTAAAGGCTATTACTTTTATTGATTTAACGACACTCTCAGGTGATGACACCCCTGGAAAAGTTCGCCGTTTATGTCAAAAAGCCAAGCAACCAGTACGAAGAGACTTACTTGAGGCACTTGACGCTACCGAATTAAATATTACTACAGGCGCAGTTTGTGTTTATCACAATATGATAGAAACCGCTGTAAAAGCACTTGAAGGCACTAATATTCCTGTTGCTGCAGTATCTACTGGTTTTCCAGCGGGGCAATCCCCTCTCCCTATTAAACTAACTGAAATTAAAGCCTCCGTTGACGACGGTGCTACAGAAATTGATATTGTTATTAGTCGTGAAAAAGTACTGACCGGTGATTGGCAAGCAATATATGATGAAGTACATGCCTTTAGAGAAGCGTGTGGTGAAGCTCATATAAAAACCATCTTAGCGACTGGCGAGCTTGGTACATTAACCAATGTCGCAAAGGCGAGCTGGGTATGTATGATGGCTGGCGCAGACTTTATCAAAACCAGTACAGGAAAAGAGCCCGTTAATGCAACATTACCTGTGAGTTTAGTCATGGTGAGAGCGATTAGAGAGTACTTTGAATTAACCGGATTTAAAATTGGCTACAAACCAGCCGGCGGTATTCAAACAGCAAAACAAGCCATTGAATACATGATTTTAATGAAAGAAGAGCTAGGCAACGAATGGTTGCAACCTCACCTATTTCGCTTTGGTGCCAGCAGTTTGCTTGGCGATATTGAACGACAACTGGAACATTATATTACCGGAAGTTATTCAGCAAAACATCGTCACGCCACTAGCTAGCATTTATTTAAGAGAGAGCATTCATTATGTCAATTAAAGAGATTTTTAATACTATGGAATATGGTACAGCTTCAGAAAGCGCCACAGCTGCACACCAATGGTTAACCGAACGTAACAATACTTTTGATCATTACATCAACGGTCAGTGGCAAAAACCGAATACAAAACAATATTTTGATTCTACTAATCCGGCTAATTTAAATCATTTGGCAAAAGTCGCTGATGGGGACAATAAAGATGTCGATTTAGCGGTTGTATCAGCAAGCAAAGCACAAAAGAACTGGCAAGCACTTGGCGGGCACGGCAGAGCAAAATACCTATATGCCATCGCAAGACAAATTCAAAAACACAGTCGTTTATTTTCAGTATTAGAATCATTAGATAATGGTAAAGCGATTAGAGAATCGCGCGATATTGATATTCCCTTAGTTGCTCGTCATTTTTATCATCATGCGGGCTGGGCACAACTAATGGAATCTGAGTTACCAAACTTTGAACCTGTCGGTGTGGTTGGCCAAATAATTCCCTGGAATTTTCCATTACTGATGTTAGCGTGGAAAGTAGCGCCAGCTCTTGCAATGGGTAACACTGTTATCTTAAAACCTGCGGAATTCACTTCAGCAACAGCTGTTTTATTTGCGCAAATATGTGATGAAATACAATTACCAAAAGGTGTATTCAACTTAATACTTGGCGACGAAAAAGCCGGTCAAGCCATTGTTGAACATTCTGATATAGCTAAAATAGCCTTTACTGGCTCAACCAATGTTGGCCGACATATTCGTCAAGCAACGGCGGGCACAGGTAAAAAATTATCACTTGAATTGGGTGGTAAGTCGGCATTTATGGTATTTGAAGATGCTGACCTTGATAGTGTGGTTGAAGGTATTGTTGATGCTATTTGGTTTAACCAAGGACAAGTTTGTTGTGCTGGTTCACGTTTATTAATGCAAGAGTCGATTGCTGATAAATTAGTGAGCAAATTAAAACAACGCATGGAAAAACTGATCATTGGTGATTCACTCGATAAATGCATCGATATTGGTGCGATTGTTGATAAAAGCCAATTAGATACCATCACTAAAATGGTCGCATTAGGTGTTGAAGAAGGCGCTACATTACATCAACCTACGGGTAGTTTTGAAGGTAAGTCTGTTGATAACGAAGGTTGTTTTTATCCACCAACATTACTAACCGATGTAGAACCGGCATCAACTGTTGCCCAACAAGAAATTTTTGGTCCGGTACTGGTTGCCATGACCTTTAGAACACCTGCAGAAGCAGTACAACTAGCCAATAACAGCCGTTATGGTTTAGCGGCAAGTGTTTGGTCTGAAAACATCAATTTAGCGCTAGATATTGCCCCAAAAATAAAAGCAGGTGCAATTTGGGTTAACTGTACCAATTTATTTGATGCTTCAGCTGGCTTTGGCGGTTATCGCGAGTCTGGTTTTGGTCGTGAAGGCGGCAAAGAAGGTTTATATGAATATGTACAAGAAAAGTGGTTAAAAACCTTATCAACAAAAGCGCCTAAAGCTATCAAGAGCAACAGTAAAGTTGGCTCTACAAGTGATCTGCAAATTGACAGAACGGCTAAATTGTATATTGGCGGCAAACAAACTCGACCTGATAGTGGTTATAGTCTACCAGCGTTTGATCATCAAGGCAGACAAATTGCTGAGATCCCAGAGGGCAGTAGAAAAGATATCCGAAATGCCGTGGAAGCAGCAAACAAAGCCAGCGGTTGGACAAATACTACGGGCCATAATCGTGCCCAAGTATTGTATTTTATTGCTGAGAATTTGGAGGCTCGCGCTGAAGAGTTTATTAAGCGTATTGGCCAGCTTACCGGAAAAACGCCTGCTCAAGCTAAAGCTGAGTTTGAACTAGCCATTAGTCGAATATTTTCCAGTGCCGCTTGGGCAGATAAATACGACGGACAAATTCACACCCCACCACAACGCGTAGTGACCTTAGCAATGAAAGAAGCTGTAGGCAATATTGCGATTGTAGCGCCTGAAGAAGCTGGATTTTTAGGCATGATATCAACTATTATGCCGGCAATTGCAATGGGTAACAGGGTCATTTTTGTGCCTTCGTCTCAAACAGCATTGTTAGCTACTGATTTTTATCAAATTCTCAATACTTCAGACTTACCTGGTGGTGTAATTAACATCATCACAGGTGACCGAGATACTCTCACTGATACTATGGCCAAGCACTATGACATTGATGGTTTTTGGTATTGGGGCAGTGCTGAAGGAAGTAAACAAGTAGAATTTGAATCAGCTGCGACAATGAAACGTACGTGGGTCAATAACGGTAAATATTTCGACTGGACCAGTAACGAGCAAATTGACCAAGATTTGTTTTTACGAAAATCAGTAGAAATTAAAAATGTTTGGGTGCCTTACGGCGCTTAACATCTTAAAATTAAAAGCCTTAGTATTTCACTAAGGCTTTTTTATAAATCACAAACAACAGTTAACAACAATAAGAAGATCATGGCTCAACTATATTTTTACTATTCAACCATGAATGCAGGAAAATCGACGCATTTATTACAATCGGCATATAACTATCGTGAGCGTGGCTTAGAGAGCGTTTTATATACTGCGTTGATTGATGATAGATTTGACCAAGGCAAAGTATCATCTCGATTAGGTATTAGCGCTGAAGCTAGGTTATTTGATCAACAAACTCATATTGGCAATGATATAAAAGCACTGGTTGCTGATAAAAAAATTGATTGTGTATTAATTGATGAAGCACAATTTTTAACATCTGAACAGGTTAAACAACTGACCGATATCGTTGATTACTTAAAAATACCCGTGCTTGCTTACGGGATCAGAACTGATTTCCTTGGCCAAACCTTCAACGGTAGTGCTGCCCTGCTTGCCTGGGCTGATAAATTAATTGAGCTTAAAACCATTTGTCACTGCGGTAAAAAAGCTAATTTTGTTGTTCGCCGAGATAAAAATGGTAAAGCGGTCAAAGGTGGCGAACAAATAGAAGTTGGCGGCAATGAAAGATATGAGTCTTTATGTCGGATCCATTTTAAAGAATTAGTTTGGTAACTCTTACCTAACTTATTTATCAACCAAACTAAAATTTATCAACTACAATAGGTGCTATTTCATTCACTGCATCTTTAGGAATTATTTATGACCGTTTTTGCCAGTAACCACCCTCTCGTAAAACATAAATTAACTTTATTACGTGATGCCGATATTTCAGTCAAAATGTTCAGAGAGCTGACCAAAGAGTTATCTGCTTTATTAACGGTGGAAGCAACAACCAACTTACCTTTAGAAAACCAGCCGGTTACTTGTTGGTCTGGTGATATATCAGCGCCAATGTTGGCAGGTAAACAACCAACACTTGTGCCTATATTACGAGCAGGGTTAGGCATGTTAGACGGCGCATTATCGATATTACCTTGTGCCAAAGTCAGTGTTGTAGGTCTGCAGCGTAATGAAGAAACTTTACAACCGGAAAGCTATTATCAAAATATTGTCAGCGATGCCACAGATCGCCAAGCCATTATTATCGACCCCATGCTGGCTACCGGTGGTACCGCCCTTGCTACCGTAGAGTTACTAAAGTCATCGGGCTGTAAAAATATCATTGCTATATTTTTAGTTGCCGCGCCTGAAGGTATTAAGGTACTTGTTGACCAGCACCCAGATATTATCATTCATGTTGGTGCTATCGATGAAAAACTCAATGATAAGGGTTATATCCTGCCTGGTTTAGGTGATGCGGGCGACAAAATATTTGGTACCTTATAAGTATTACCTACATTTCAATGCCCTATAAATGGCAATAAAATATAACCACTCAAAAGAGCACAGTATAGATTAGAGTATCTGCACTTATACTGTGCAAAAGTTCACTTTAAGTGCATAACCTTGACCTCACACCTCAACGAAACACCCATAAACCACTGAAATAAATAGATTAAATATATATTCATTCTATGGCATTTCCTTTGCAATACCTCTGATAATTAAGCTTTAGAAAATTTTGGAGAATATTTTGAGTGGTCAAGCAGGTTTTAAAATATGGTCATTTTCAGGGAAGATTAAAATACTGCATCTCAGTTGGATGGCGTTTTTTATCACTTTTGTTGTTTGGTTCAATCATGCACCATTATTAGCAGTTATTGCTGACAGTCTAGGATTATCAGCAAGTCAAATTAAAACCCTGTTAATCTTAAACGTTGCATTAACCATTCCTGCCCGTGTGCTAATTGGCATGTTAACCGATAAATATGGTCCTCGACTAACCTTTGCCTTTTTACTGTTTTTTTGCAGCTTTCCTTGTTTTATGTTTGCTTTAGCGGATAACTTTGAACAAGCGGCTATAGCAAGATTCTTACTAGGTTTTATCGGCGCTGGGTTTGTTATCGGCATTCGTATGGTCAGTGAATGGTTCCCTGCTAATGAGCTAGGTACTGCTGAAGGTGTTTACGGTGGCTGGGGGAATTTTGGCTCTGCGGCAGCTGCAATGTCTTTACCTGCGATTGCGTTATTATTTGGTGGTGAAAATGGCTGGCGTTACGCTGTTGGTTTATCGGGGTTCTTAAGCCTGCTCTTCAGTTTTATTTGGTACTTTAACGTATCTGATACACCAAAAGGCGCGACATATTTTAAACCTAAACAAACCGGCGCAATGGAAGTAACCAGTGTTGGTGATTTTTGGCTATTATTGTTAATGAAACTCCCTATGTACGGTGCACTTTCATTACTGACTTGGAAATTATCACCGAGTGGCGTTGCTTTATTAAGTGAGCAAAGTGCTTTATTCGCTTATATCGCATTAATTGCTTTATTTATATTTGAGGTAAAACAAACCTTTCGCGTCAACGGTCATTTATTTAGTCAACCAGTCGATAAAGTACATCAATATAAATTCAAACAAGTAGTGGTTTTAAATATCCTCTATTTTGCTACTTTTGGCTCTGAGCTTGCGGTTATCTCTATGCTGCCATTATTTTTTGCTGAAGTTTTTAGCCTAGATATGGTTTATGCTGGTTTACTTGCTTCACTCTACGCCTTTATGAACTTAATGTCTCGCCCAGGTGGCGGTTGGATCAGTGACAAGTTTGGCCGTAAAAAAACCTTACTTATCCTTACTGCCGGCTTAGCTGTTGGTTACTTGGCGATGTCAGCTATAGACAGTAGTTGGCCATTAGCCCTAGCGGTAGCAGCAGCTATGGCATGTTCTTTCTTTGTTCAAGCAGGTGAAGGTGCGGTATTTGCAGCGGTCCCATTAATTAAACGTCGTTTAACAGGGCAAATTGCCGGCATGACTGGTGCTTATGGTAATGTTGGTGCGGTTGTCTATTTAACAGTATTATCTTTAGTGGATTATCAAACGTTTTTCTTAGTAATAGCGGGTACCGCCGTGGTAGGTTTTATCACTCTCTTGTTTATGGAAGAGCCAAAAGGCACAATAACGGAAGTCAGAGAAGATGGCTCAATTGAACTAATCAGTGTTTCCTAAATAATAATGACAACAGATCAGAATCAGCATCACGATAAAAACCAAAAGTTAACCACTCAACTGAAGTTAGCTTTTGGAGGTTACTCTCATCAAGGTTTGAAAGCCGAAAATCAAGATGCTTTTATTGTTCATTGTCCAACCAATAATGACATCACTACCAAAGGCGCCATTGCATCACTTGCTGATGGCGTAAGTAGTGCGAGTAATGCCGCACAAGCGGCACAATTAGCCGTTACACAATTTGCCCAAGAGTATTATTCAACACCCGATACTTGGTCTACTGAGAAATCTGCAGCAAAAGTTTTAACCAGTTTAAATCAATGGTTATTTTCTCAAGCAGACACAATTACCAGCAATAACAGTGCACAACAGAGTCAGCCCGTCGAAAGCCCACAGTGGTTAACAACATTTTCAGCGTTAATTTTGAAATCAACCAGTGGATATATTTTCCATGTCGGTGACTGTCGCATTAGTAAATACAGAGAAAAGCAACTCGAAAGCATCACCAGAGATCATAACCGTAAACAAGGTGGTGAGCATGTGATATTAACCCGAGCTTTAGGTGCAGATCCAAGATTAAAAGTCGATTTTCATAAGATTGATATTCAAAATGGCGACATCTATTTGTTAACTTGTGACGGTGTACATGACTTTTTATCGAAAAAAGAACTTAAATTACAGCTGGCTAGTTTGCCAAGTAATCCATCAAATATAGACTTAGAGCAAGTAAGTAAAGAGATCACTACACTCGCAATTAATAACGGCAGTCACGATAATGTCAGTTGTTTATTGGTTTATATTAGTGAAACACCACAACGAAAACTAATTGAAATAGAGCGAGACTTGCTGAGTAAGGTTATCCCTCCGGCTCTTAAAGTGGGCATGAAGCTCGATGGTTACCAAGTATGCAAAATTATTCACGCCAGTAATCGTTCACATCTATATTTAGTCGAAAGTTTAGCTGAAGATGGTCAAACACAAATCAGATCTGTATTAAAAGTTCCCTCACAAAACTTTGCCGATGATACTATTTATTTGCAAGGTTTTATGAGAGAAGCTTGGGTTGGCGAACGGATCAACCATAACCATATAATGAAAGTTAAAACTGATAGCAAAGATAGCCGTTTTCTTTATCATGTTTGTGAATATATTGAAGGACAAACGTTATCAACTTGGATGCATGACAACCCTAAACCTAGTGTTGCCAAAGTACGAGATATTGTCAGTCAAATCATTTCAGCACTCAGGGCATTTCAACGGCTTGAATTAGTACATCGTGATCTAAAACCAGATAACATCATGATTGATACTTATGGGCAAATTAAGTTAATCGACTATGGTACTGTTTTAGTGGCGTCGCTTGATGAAGACGTTAATAACATTGAAGAAACAGTGCCGCAAGGTTCCCTCAATTACATCGCGCCTGAAACCTTGTTAACGATGAAGTCTAACAACATGAGTGACCTATTTTCACTCGGTGTTATCAGTTATGAAATGTTGACGGGGCAATTGCCGTATAAGCCGATGAAACGCGCTGAGATCACCCAAAATAGTTATGATGATTGGCAATACCGTAGTATTAAACAATTTCGTCCAGAATTGCCCTACTGGCTAGATTTGAGTTTACAGCAATGTACCCAACCGGATCCTAAATTACGTTACCAAGCTTTTTCTGAGCTGCAAGCTGACTTAACAAAGCCCAATTTGACTGCCTTAGAAGAATATAAAAAACAACCGATTTTACAGCGCAACCCAGTAAAGTTTTGGCAAGGGTTATCATTCATTTTATTTGTTCTATTAGTTATTTCTCTTACCAATCAAAATTAATGGTTAATACCCTGTTAAACAAAAGCAATAAAGCACTGATTAAACTCTTTTTCAATATCGAGTAACTTAGCAATGTGATGTTGTTCAATCACGGTTCCAGCAGTTAATAAGACACTTTTATCACTATTAATAATATCCTTTTTTAAAACATTGCCTGATTGTAAGTCGCCAACATTCAACAAATACTCAACGGTACCTTCTTGAGAGTCTTCTCTTTGCTCTAACGCCTGTAAATAGGTTTTCACCAAATTAGCGTCGAACATGGTCTGGCCTAGGTCTTGAATACGATGCTTAGCTTCTGCAGTTAATATTTTCGCTTGTGTTTGACGACCAATCAGTAAGTTATCGTACATAATGACAATCGAAAGTATTCTAGAACCTAAAGGTATTTCTTCGCCTTTTAGATGCTCAGGAAGCCCTAAACCGTTATAAAACTCGGGAATATGTTTAATGATTTCTATCACGTACGCTAGTTCATCAACTCTAGAGAGCAAACTAATGCCTTTTGTATAAAAGCCATCAAATTGCGCCCTTTCATGCTGATCCATGGTATCTACAGATTTATTAAGTAAATTTTGGCTTAACGATAACTTGCCTGTTTCATATAACAAACCCGATATATATATCTGAAATATCATTAACTTATCACAGTTTAACTTTTCAGCCATTAAACGCGCATGTGAAGCGATACGAAAATTGTGCCGTGTGGCATCTTCGGTATGCCAAGAAATGGTCTCTGCGTAAATTTCAATAAAGGTTGAAAAGGTCTTTTTCAATCGAACAAAACTTTTGGCCTCACGAGAAGAAACTAATTCTAGCTTTTTCTTATTTTTATTAGTTTCTAATTCTAACGAACTATTAATCAAAGAAAGTTGGGCATTTTTTTCTTGATTGGCCTTTAACAAATGCTTGGTTTTCCTTTCATTTAGATACAATTCATAGGAAGCTTTAAGTTCACCAATCAGTTCTACGTTATCCCATGGTTTAGAAAAATAATGGGTAATTTTACCGTCATTAACGGCGGCAACGGTCAAATTTATATCCGCATGACCCGTTAATAAAAAGCGTTTCGAGTTAGGATTAATTTCAATGATTTTACCAAGGAATGTTGCGCCATCCATGACCGGCATTCTCATGTCAGTAAGTATCAAGGGAATGTAAGGCTTATCTCGATAAAAGGCTAAAGCTTCAAGAGGATCTGAGAATAAAAACAATTCAAAATGCTTTCTTAATACTCGATGCAGAGCATTAAGCACCTCTTTTTCATCATCAACAATGAGTAGTGAAGCTTTTTCCATTCGAATTTCCTTATTAGTGCTACAACTTACAAGTGACTAAGTCGATAATAAACATAAAGTTACTTTTTCACTATAGTGTATTTCTTTTTATTTTATGATGCAAAATGCAAAAAACTTTCTGAATTTGCAATTTCTACCTATGATTAGAGTATAGACAGGAATAAGGCGATAATATATGGATGATACTTACGGACACAAAAAGCCGGTTTTGTTGCTTGTTGATGATGATGAAAATATCTTACAAGCATTAAAAAGAACACTGAGAAAAGTGGATGCAACCATCATTGATTTTACCTCGCCTTTACTAGCTTTAGAGTACTGCCAACTAAATCAACCTGATGTAGTTATTTCTGATCAACACATGCCAGAAATGAATGGTTGTGAGTTATTAGAGAAAATTAAAAAACATTGTCCTCAGTCACAACGAATTATCTTGTCTGCTTACCAAGACTTCAACTTGGTTTCCGCTGCTTTTAGTGCCGGGGTGGTTGATAAATTTATTTGTAAACCTTGGGAGAATAAAGAACTTACCTTTATTGTTGATAAAGCATTAAGTAAACCCATAGAAAATCATTTTGGTGAGCTATTACCACCTAAAGAAACCCATAGTGGGTTGATCAATTTTCATGGCATTGTGGCTGAAGATGAAGCCATGCATGAACTGTTTACCAGCATAAAACATGCATCAACGACCAATGCGCCAATATTTGTTACTGGCGAAACGGGGACAGGTAAAGAGTTAGTTGCTAAAGCCTGTCATTTAGAAAGTTACCACAAAGACCAGCCCTTTATCGCCGTTAACTGTGCTAATTTTACTGAGAATTTAATAGAGTCACAACTATTTGGTCATACCAAAGGAGCTTTCACTGGTGCGATAAATAATCAAGAAGGTTTATTTACTGTGGCAAAGGAGGGCACACTATTCCTTGATGAAATCACCACGTTAACAAAACCATTACAAGCAAAATTATTAAGAGTGGTACAAGAAAGAGAATTTACTCCGTTAGGCAGTAACAAAGTACAACAATTTCATGCTCAAATCATTTCAGCGTCTTCAAATTCAATTGGTAATGCGGTTGTAAACGGTGAATTTAGAGAAGATCTTTATTATCGATTAAATGTCATTACTATTGGCTTACCACCTTTAAAAGAAAGGGGTGCTGATATCTTGCATATTGCCCGTTATTTTTTAAAGAAATACTCAAAAGTAGAAAATAAAGCCTTTGCTAAATTTTCTCGTGATGCCATTCAAATTATTTGTTCTTATAATTGGCCCGGTAATGTTAGACAATTAGAAAATATTATTCATGGCATAGTGATCCTCAATACAGGCAAAGAAATAACTGCAGAAATGGTGATAAAATCCTTATCAACTACTGTCAATAATTTCATCGCTAAGCAGAGTCAGGTTGGGCGTTCCAATCACATTGAAGAATATCAACCTAGTAAAAGGGCTATAGAATCCTCCGCTGAAATCATCCCTCTTTGGCAGGTCGAAAAAGATACCATTGAATCGGCCATTTTATATTGTGAAGGCAATATTCCAAAAGCAGCCGCGTTACTCGAAGTAAGCCCTTCGACGATTTATCGTAAGAAACTCAGTTGGTAAATACATTATTCTCCTAAAAGATTAAAAGGATACGGTACACCTTCAAAACGGACTATCTGCTTCCCTAGTAGCCAAGATCCTGGAATGGAAAGATGGCTTTGATCAAAATATAACGCTTGGCCTTTATTATTGTAGGCCGAGCAGTTTCTATTTTCACATAGAAATTCATTGGCATCATAATATGATATTTCATCTTGCTCTTCGGCAAAGCGTGTTAAGGCTAAGTTGGTGATATCCAGTTGTTTCTCTAGATAACTAGGCGCGCTTTGGCAATCGATCAAAGGGTAACTAATTGCTCGTGCTAGGCACTCTTTGTTATATGACATTATCACCGGAACTTTGCCTAAAATAATAATGTCTTTACCTTGTTTTATCAGCTCATTAACGGTTGCAAAAAAGCTTGGGAGAAATTCAGTTGATGTTTGCTGATAGTGAGACCAAGATGCCGAGATGATCACAGTTTTGTAATTTGAAAGTTCTGGCCAGAGGTTATTTAAAGAACGGCGACAGTCGTCAAAATATTTTCTTTTGACAAAGGGTTCAACATTGCCCATAACAGGAGGACAAGCACTGATTTGTGCATTTCTAAATTGAAATTTTTGTTGCTGAGCAAATTCACCTAACATGCCAACATAATGAGCGGCATTAGAATCACCAATAAGGATAATATCGGTTTCATCGGCTGAAGTTATATTATTTTTCTTTGTATTGATTTCCCCAACAACACAGTCTTGCTCATTAAGATCTTTCTTTGAAATATAAGGCTTCTGACAAATATATTGGTAACTATAAGCAGGTTTCACCTCAGACTGTATTCTCTGCAATTGAGTTTGGTAACTTCCAGAAAAACTTCGAAAGCCATAGCCTTGCCCTAGTAAAAAAATCAATGATAAACACATAATTGCCATACTTGGCATGACTAATTGATTAACAAGTACTTTTTTGAATCTCCATTTTGAATAACGAAACGGTTTTTCAATAAAAGTGAAGCTTAACCAGCCACAAAGCAAGGTTAACAGTAAAATAACGGTAAAAGCCAAGCCACTCAGTTCAAATAAGCCGTAGTTAAAAAAAGCGATGATTGGCCAGTGCCACAAATAAGTTGAATATGAGATAAGTCCGATATATACCAAAGGTTTACGTTCAAGTAACCAAGAAATCCAGCTGACTTTATATTGTCCTGAATAAATAAGAAAGGCAGTGCCTAACGTAGGGATAAGGGCAAGTATGCCAGGAAAGATATCTTCTGCTGAAATATAAAAAAATGACCAAACAATCATTAATGAGCCAATAATACTTAAGCCCTGGCCCACTTTTTTAGCTTTATTTTCTGAAGATAAAATAAGGTGCGCTACTATTGCACCAATGAGCAGCTCACCGGCGCGAGTTGGCAGCATATAATAAGAAAATGAGGGAGAAACTACAGAGTAATATTGTGCGGAAATAAATGAACAAGTCGCGAGAAAGATCAATAGATAGAGAAAACATCTCGTATTGAAGTAACGGTAAAAAAGCATTAAGCAAACAGGCCAAATTAAATAAAACTGCTCTTCTACGCCCAAAGTCCAAAAATGAAGTAAAGGCTTTTCATTCATTACTGAAGCAAAATAGCTTAAATCTTCAGAGGAATAAAAATAGAAATTGGTCAGCGAAAATAAAGACCAGATCACTGAGTCAGCGACTTTCTCGGCATCATTAGGCAACATGATTAATTGCGAAAATACCAGTACAACCAATAACACCACCAACATAGCCGGTGCGATGCGCTTTATTCTTCTACGATAAAACTCTGCTAATGAAAACGATTGCTCATTGAGTTTCTCAAAAATATAACGAGAAATTAAGTACCCCGACAAAA